>Ga0209503_10001005_pt1 | contig 15314 bp, 21 predicted proteins | sample SouAtlMetagenome_2_FD_187448 | JGI IMG/M metagenome (GOLD analysis project Ga0209503, IMG submission 187448) | Marine eukaryotic phytoplankton communities from Atlantic Ocean - South Atlantic ANT15 Metagenome (SPAdes) (version 2) | ecosystem: Environmental > Aquatic > Marine > Oceanic | place... | reverse complement strand
AATATATTATTTTGCTGATTTAGTAGCCCGTCTTCAAATGTCCAAGTTTCTTTGCCAACTGTCTTTTTTCCTGTAAAACCACTAGGATCACCATCACTACCACTTGCGCCAGTTTCTCCTGTGTCACCTTTTGGACCTTGAGCACCAGTGTCGCCTTTTGGACCTTGAGCACCAGTGTCGCCTTTAGCACCTGCAGCACCTGTATCACCTTTTGGACCCTGCGAGCCGGTATTACCTTTTGCGCCTTGTGAAGCGGCAGATGAAGAGTCTTTACCAAAAGCATCTTTTATAAAAGCATGTAATTCTTCTACATCTTCTCTAAGATCTTCTATTTGTTTTATTAAAAATCTATTAACTTGATATAATCCATCATCATTAAAAACATCACTTATATCTGTTAAAGCAGCTAGATCATCTGATATTTCCTTAGCAACAGTTATTTCACCATCACTACCTTTAACAGCTTGTTGTTTTGAACTACCTTCTTTAAATAGTTTTTTACCTCTTATGTTGTCGTTTATATTTGCCATTATACTTGTTCAAATTCTAAAATTATTGACGCACTAACTCCTTGCCAGTATTTAGATCCAGCACTTTTTCTATAAGCAATTTGAATACCGTCACCTTTTGAAAAACTAAGGTTAGGCTCATATTCTATCTGACCACCACTAGCAGTTAAAGAACCTGATGATTGTGTTGGACCGCCACCAGAAACGTTTTTATATATATCAAATATAGTTGTAAAGCTAGAGCTCATACTACCACTAGTATTATGCATCCTTATTCTTTTTATAGTCCCATCAGCTGGACAATCAAAGTGATTATAATATTGATTTGATGATGTTTCACTTAAAGTGTTGAATGGTATTCTTAAAGAACTTGTAGTGCTTGATGAATCTGAAAAATTACTAAACAATATAGTTTGAGTGTTTGTGGGTGTGTAAGCATCTACATAAGCAGTTGTGGCTACTTTTGTGCTATTATTACCTTGTGATTGTGTTGTTGCTGTAGTAGCTGTGTTTATTGTACCATTTAAGTCACCTATAAACGAGGTCGCGTGCACTTCAGACCACCCGTAAGTACTATCACCTAATTTTATAGAGTTATTAGAATTAGGTCTAAAGTAAGTGCCAGACATACCTGCTACAGACGTGCTAGCTGATGTAAATGATATTTTACCTGCTGCAAAATTTATCTCGTTTGTGCCACTAGCTCCACCAATTTTTAAAGAAGTGTCGTACATGTTTGCTACACCTGATATGTCACCACCGCCTACTGTAAGATCTCCTGAAATAGATAGATTTCCATTTGTGTCAAGATTCATATCATCAGCGCCCCCCATAACGCCAGGATTCCACACAACTTCTGTTGAAAAATAATGCTTTATAGTATGCCAAATACCTGTCATAGTAAATCCAATACTTAGCGTATTATTTGGTGATCCGGTATATACTGGACCAATAGCGCAATTTGAATCAGCAAGCATGATATTACCGGAGCTGTTTAGTTCAATATAATCTGATGAACCACCAAATCTTGAATTACCAACTACGTGTAATTGTGTTGACGGGGCATCAGTGTTTATTCCAACATAACCAGTGTTTTTTATAATCATTTTATCACTGCTAGATCCAGTTGTACTAGTAGCAAAAACAAGATCATGCGTACCGTCATGTCCGTTTCGTTCAGTACCTATAGATGCCGCTTGATAACCATCATAGCCATTACCACCTGTTCTAAATACTAAATTACCACCAAAACCATCAGCTATAGTTCCGCTAGTCATCATACCAATTTGTAACACTGCAAATCTAGCAGCATTCACACCAAAACTACTATTATAATAGAGTTTAGCCGCGCCGTCTGTGCCTACAACTTTAATTCCAGAGCTTGGAGCTGTGGTATTAACACCTAAGGTTCCAGTAATAGATTGATTACAAAGTACACTACTCATTTATATATATATTAAATTAAACACCGGCCCCGAAGAGCCGGTTTGGATTATTATCCTATTTGTCTCATCATAATTCTGTATACGCTGTCCGCAACATCACCATTAATAACAACAACTACAGTAGTAGATGTTCTAGTTACACATGGATAAACAGTGTCATAAGAACCGGAGTTTGTTATAACTTCAACAGCTACGTTTCTTCCATCTGCACTTCCAAGAAGTGTTGAAAGTGTTAATGTAAATGTCGTAGCGCCTGAGTTTGTGCTGTTGTAATCTCTAGCTATACCAGTTGTTCCACTATTAAGAGGCCCTGAAAAACCACGAACTTTAACCTCAAGCATTGAATCTTCAACAGCACCAGACTGAATAGTCGAAGTACCCGTAACATTTCCAGATCCATCAAAAGTAGCTGATGTCCATGCAACATCTCCAGTCATAGCTATTGTTCTACCTGTTTCTAACGCTGTAGCTGAAGCCGCGTTACCAGTTGTATCAGCAGCATTGTTTGGTATATCAGAAGAACCTAAAGAACCTATGCTTAAAGTACCATCACCACTACTTGTTTTAACTATACCGTTTGAAGTTGTATTCAGTTTAGTGGCTTTAGCTGCAGTACCTGTCGTGTTTTGATTACCTGCTGTGTTAACACCTGGTAAATCAATATTACCGCTACCGTCAAAACTAACACCACCAATTTCTCTAGCAGTTTCTAAAGCATCTGCAGTGTCTGCTTTACCAGTTACATCACCAGTAACATTACCAGTAACGTTACCCGTTATATTACCTGTAAATGTACCAGCTATTGCGCCAGTACCAGTAATAGTTGGTGAAGTTAAACTTTTGTTTGTTAATGTTTGAGTTTCTGCAAGCTGTACAATATTACTGTTTGTAACACTTGCTATTTTAGTAGCGGTAGCAGCATTACCATCAACGTCACCTTTTAAGTTAGCGTTTACAGTACCTTTTACAGCTATACTACCTGTGCTTCCCGGTTCTGTTGTTGCAATACCCACCATAAACTCTGGTGATGTAATTCCAGAGCTAGCATCATAAAACATAGCTGGAAACTTATTAGCTGAAGAAACAACCGCTTTACCATACCAACCAATATCAACTGAATTAGCTGTATTGTCTTTAGAGTATTTCATCATATTGTCACCTATAGCAACAGTAGTTGAATCTACGGTAGTAGTTGTACCATTTACTGTTAAATCACCAGAAACAGTTAAATTATCACCAATAGTAACTTCTGAAGTACTGTGACCAATTGTAACAGTATCACCCGAAGTGTCTGTACCTATTGTTATAGCTGAACCGTCAGCAATAATAGCATCTAGAGATATACTACCAACATTTGTTATGTTACCATCTGAAGCATCAAAGCTACCAGCTGATATTGAGCTAGTGCCTACGTCTATACTGCCAAAGCCTGTTGTTATAGAACCAGAATCTAAAGCTCCAACAGATGTTGCTGAAGTAGTAACTACTGTTGATTTAAGCTCTGTGCCTGATAAAGTTCCAGCATCAGCTGTTACTGTTATAGCGGCAGAACCATCAAAATCAACACCGTTAATAGCTCTAGCTGTTGTAAGCGCCGCAGCGGTACCTGTTGTATTTTGATTCCAAGTTGGAACAGTACCAGTTAATCCTGAGTAAGGTGCAGCTAGCGCTGCGTCCGCGGTTCCTGTTAAATCACCCGTAACATCACCGGTTACGTTACCAGTTACATTACCAGTTACATTACCAGTTAGAGGACCAGAGAAAGCATCTGAAGTTACAGTACCATCGAAATATGCATTTCTCCACTTAACAGAGCTAGAACCTATATCCATAGTGTTAGTGACATTAGGTTGCACTGCTGATTGGGTAAGTGTCATACCACCTTGACCATCACTATTTGTTATAAACGTTATTTTATCAGCCTGACTAAAATTAATTCTACCGTTATTACTAGCTCTACCAACAAGTAATCCAGTATTATATATACTAGTTATACCTGTTTGAGATGCTGTTACTGCTACATCATCCGCGTTTACAGTTATACCTGTTCCTGAGCCTACGTTTAATAATGGTACTGGACCATCTAAGCTAGTACCTGTTAAACCAGCCCCAGCGTCTATACCTGTTAAATCACCAGTAGCCGTACCAGTTCCTAAAGCTATAAACCCACTACCATTGTGGTATTTTAATTTATTACTGTCTCCTGTGTCTACGTAAATAGCACCTATTAGCGCGGTTGGTGCAGTTCCTGTTGCAAGTACTCTAGCGTTTTGCAGCACATTGTCGTTGATATTTAAATCACATAGATATTTTAATGCCATTTTTTATTTTTTTTTGTTAGTTTAGATATGCTTTGCCAGAGTTCGCACTCGAAAGCGTTATTGTTAGTTGATTATCGTTATTATATGTTACCTCACCTACAACAGTTGTGTCTGTTGATGAAACTATTGTTACTGAAGGTTTTTTGCCTAAATTATGTGTTATATTCCACACTTGTTGAGGATCACCAGTATTTTGTGAATAAACAAAGGCTGTATCACCTTTTCTGCTACTCATTACATAGAATTGATCTTTTACTATGTTACCGTTACCTCCAGTGTTAAATAAAGCTAATGTATAAAAATTACTATCACCGCTTAAAACAGTTGCGCTGTCTAAAGTAAAAACCCCAAAATGATTAGGATTATCTATAGATGTTATAGTTATTTCAGTTCCTACAAAAGAAAGTAATAAGTTTTCAGCTGTATTTTGATTACCAAAATTAAATTTGCTAACTATTATACTTGTAAGTGACGTAAAAGGTATTGTTGTATTACCACCAGTTATACTTATAGTACCAGGCTGTCTTCCTGGGGTAAGATCTTGTTGGTAGTAATAACCTATTTGAGGTTGACCAGCCATGTTAAACTTACTAATAGCTTTACCTATTTCAGGTACTGCGTAGTTTTTAGTAGCGCCGCCGTTGTCTGATCCTAATAATATATCAGATTTGTCAACGTTAGTGTCTAAAGGATATTTATTTAATCTAGCCATTTATTTTTTCTTTATCATACTTGTAGCCTTTTCTGTCGTGCGTCCGCCGAAATAGGCTAAAACGACCGCCATCATGACCTTCTCAAAAGTATCGTTCCATGTAACACCTATATTAAAAGGTATTGCTTCAACACTATCTAATATACCAGCAAGTGAGAAAATAGTAATACACCACACTAAAACTAGTGGGCGTACATTTTTACTAAGCCATGAATCAGAAGCAGCATCAGCTTGCCATCTATTTGTTATAGCCTCGATCTCTTTATTTTGCTGATCGTATATTAATTGTTGTAGTTTTATTTTATCTTCTACACTTACATCCGCCTTTGTTATTTCAGCTATAGCTTCTTTAGGCGACATAACGCCTTGTAACACGTTACCAAGTGTAGGGTTTATCATTCCGGCTGCTCCAAGTAAGAGCTTACCAACGGTTGTTTCTTTAAATTGTTTTTTTGGCATAATATTTTATTTTAGCACCTCCATCTGCGTCTAGCAGCTCTACCTCTTTCGCCTGTCCAACCTTTAGATCTTGCGCAAAAAGCTTTTCTACGTTTAGCAGCTTTACTACCTTTTTTAACTTTTCCAGTTACAGCTGTTTTAAGTTTACTACCAGGATTTTGTTTTCTATAAGAAGCAACTCCAGCAGCTGTCATACCAGCACCTTCTTCAGTTGTTCTAAAATTTCTACCTTTACCTTTAGTTCTTTTGTTAGACTGTTTTATAGGTGTTTCAACTACGTAATCAGCATCACCAAAATCATGTTCTTCTCCTGGCTTCATATTTTTAGTAACACCGTTACTACCTACACCTTTTACAGGAAAATCAACACCTTTCATTGTTATTTTACTACTAGGTATTATATTAACATCATTATCTACATCCGGACTATCTGATTTGTAGCCAGTTGTAGATATTGCTGTTTTTATACTTGAGTTTGGTAGTTTAAAAGCCATAATTAATTACCGAAGCCTTTCATTTTATAAGAAGGTCTAGTTAGTTCTATTGACATTTTTACAGGTGTTCCACCTTTCTTTCTTATTTTTCTATTTAATCTATCTTTTTCCTTTTGAGAAATATTGTCAGCACTTGCTTTTTTTCTTAAATCTGTAACTTGTCTTTTTTCTCTATCTCTTCTTTTTTGACTTTTACCTTTTTTACCAAATTCCCCAAAATTAGAAGTGTCGTAGTTCCTATTCTCCATTAACCTTCTGGTTTTTCTAGTTAGGTGTTTACCTTCTTTTACTCTATCATCAGTTCCATCTCCAAGAATAGTTCTTTCTCTTTCTGTAGCTTTTTCAGCTGCAGCTAAAAGACTAGCTTCATCAGGATATTTAGATGGATCAGCTGCGTAAAGAGATTTTGCTTTGTTTCTTACTAAATCATTAAAGTTTTCAGGCTCACTCATTTCACCGCCAGGCATTGTTTGAACAGATTTAAACTGTTGACCGGTAAACCAGTCTTGATAACCTGAAGAGTCTTGTTTCATATTTAAACCATCGTAGTTACCTAAAGCTTGTCCAGATATAATAGCTAAATCATTAGCGTTAGGTTCTTGACCACGTCTTATAGCTTGTCTAATGTTTTTGTTTGCTTTCTTTATTAATCTTTCATCTCCATCAGAACCTATTCTCATCATTCTCTGATTTCTTCTCATTTCTCTAGGAGTGAGTATATGAGTTAAAGGTTGCATTTGACCAGGTGATGTATAATTACCTGTTACATTACTAATATCTTCACTTTTGCCACCAGGACAAACTGGATCGCCACTGTCATTTAATATAGGCTTAGCCCCGTCAGGACAGGTTATAGTGCTTTTCTTGTAACGATCACAATCAGCTTTAAAACCTTCTGGATCATTTGGAAAAAACTTTTTTCTTCTAGCCTCTGTACAAGCTTTTTCTTCCTCAGCGTAAACCTTGTCTGTTTTTCTATCAACTTTTGTACCTTCTTGAGTTGTATCATTAACCACAACCCCTTGAATATCAACTGGTGCGTTCGGGTTTTCAACATCCTTTACCGTAATATCTGCTTGGTGAAAGGGTGATGAACCTTGATATTTTGTTAGCTGTGGAGCTACTCTTGTTGTTGATCTGAGATTTATCCCAGCTCTTTTCATTTTAAATGCCATAATTGTTAGTTTATTCGTTTGCTGTATTAGAAGCTGCTAGTGGATCGTCGCTTAATTTTTTTTCGTCTGGTTTAAACGCGTCAACACCTGTAGCACCAGGCTTGTTTCTTTCAACATCTGCGCAATTTTTAAAGTTTTTACCCTTTTCGTCTTTTAGTTTTCTACACTCTTCTTCTTTTTTAGCTTTTGCCTCTGCTTCTTTTTTCTTTTTATCGTTATCTAAAAACTCTTGGTTTACGTTATCTTGACACTGCTTCAAAGCATCACCGGTTAATCCAGTTTCTTCACATGTTTGTCTTTTTGAATTATTTTCAGCGTTTTTAGTGTCATCACTATCTAAAGGTGCAACTTGACTACCGTAAGCATTATTTAAACCTTGATTAAAACCACCCTGTAAATTTGCAAAACCTTTTGAAGCTGTTCCAGCCCCCATAACTAAAGATTCATTAATTTTAAAAGGACTAGCTTTACTGCTGCTTCTTTGTACGTTTTTTAATTTTAACTTAAATCCCATTTTTATGCGTTTTTTACTGAGCCATAAGCTCTTGTTTTAGCTCCTTTCTCCCACGGAAACCTATTGTCACCTTCTTGAAGCCATTTGCCATTATACAATATTTTACCGTTTTTTCTAGGATATTTTTTACCATCATAAGTTACATTGCTGTCTGTGTAATCTAATTTACCTGACTGCATGTCTTTTTGATGTTCTATCTCTTCTTTAACAGCATGTTTTTGGACTACAGGTGAAACATCTTTGCTTACAAATATAGTACCGTCTTTATTAGCTTCAGCTATAACACCTTTATCTAATTTTTTCTCTATTACAGGATATTCTTCCCTTTTTTTGAAAGGACTGTTTCTCTGTATATAAGGCACGCTAGCAGGTTTTACAAGGAGGCTTAGGTGCATTATTAAATAAATAATTACCAGGCTTTGTTGTAATAGCTCTATTACCAGCAGCTGTAGTTATTGCGCCTTCGGCTGCTTTTACGTAGCTTTCGCTTTTTTCACCAGTAAACTCTCCAGCTTTCGCTCTCATAGTTATTGGCATTGTTGTTGTTCCTTTTGTTCCCATGATTTACATTTTAGCTATTTTACCTTTACCAAGGTTATTCTTTTTATTCATCTTGTTTGCTCTATTAACAAGTCTTGAATTTTTTCTTACTTTTCCTTCCACAGCTGCGTTCTCTGCTTTTTGAGCAGTTTTGTCATACTTCATCTCTTTTTTAGACTTAGGTGTGCCATCTGGAATAAATTTTTGTTTAGCCGGAGATTTACCATATTTACAACCTTTTTTCTTAGCTGGAGACTCAGGCATGTAACATTTACCTTTTTTAAATCTACCACCTTTTTCTTTACACGCTTTTCTTTCTTTACTTGACAAAGTTATATTACCTATGTCTTTAATAACTTTCTTGCCTTTTTCAAGAACTTTTTTCCCAGTGTTCTCCAGTACTTCAGGTATATCTTTTATCTTGGTGTCTGTTTGCTTAACTGGCGAAGTGTCCATATTTTTAGCTGGAGATTCTGGTGCAGCTTTAATTTTTTCTTGTAAGTGCATTGGTAAGTTACCTTGTTTGCCTACTAATGCTTTCATCATTGGCGATTTGCCATACATTTTAAATGGTGTTTTGTTGTAAGCCATTTTTATTATTTTTATGTTAGTTATTATTTTTTTAGTTACTTCCTGGTGTTTGTCCGTAAAATTTTCGGTCTCTAGCATCAATCCCCTCTGCGCGTAAAAACGAGCTCTCGTCTGGCGGTTTTGGCCCTGTTTTCTTTGTATACCCACTGTGTGATGTTTTTGTCCAATCAGGAGTACCATCAGCATTTCTTTGAGCGTTTTGCTCAAATCTTTTCCACGCTTCTTTGTGTGCTTTAGTTGATTTAGTTGATTTAGGTAATAATTTTTTTGCACTTGACATTCTTCTCATAATAAATTTTCCAAGTCCACTTTTTGCGATAAAACCTATTCCAGCTTTTTTAACTAAACCACCTATTGGGCCTCCTGTCACCATATCTGAAAGGTCTATTACCGAGTTTAAATTTCCTATTTGTGGTTTTGGCTGTGTGAATTCATTGTTGTAAAAACCAGGCTGGTTTTTAATCATTCCAGCTCTATTTGGAGTTTGCGGCGTTTGACGCACTGCAAAATCCTCAATGTTAACCTTCTGTTTTCCATCTGGAAAAGTTGATTTTTGTTTTATTGGTGATGAGCCTAATCCTCTAGGTCCGCAACCTTTGTAGCCTTTGTATGCCATAATTATCTATCCTTATCTTTAATCATATCATCAATGGCTTTATTATACACCTTGTCTGTATATGACTTGTTGTTGTAAAACTTGCTTCGCTCGCTAGTAGGTAAATCCTCCTCAGCGAGCAATATTCTGTAAATTCTTGAGATTAGCTGTCTACATCTGAAAGAAGTTTTGTAAACGCTGTATTTAATTGAAGTGCGGTTTCGGTGACGCCAAACATCGATCCAACCTGCTTTACGCAAGCGCTCCCATCTGGCTTTATCCCAGGAGTATGTATATACACCCTCTATAAAATCATTACGTGTAAAATGAGTTTTGCAATCTAAATAGATTAAAAGTTCTAAATCAGCATCTTTTAACCCATAAGTTTTACAGGCCCATTTTCTAACGAGCCTGTAATACTTAAATAAATTCATTTCACGTATATCTGTAGAATTTAGCCTCATTCAACTAATACAACAGAGCTAAACTCTATAACAGTATAAACATTTTCTTTATAAGATATACCATGACCAGCATGCTTATCATAAAATATAACATCACCTGTTTTAATACCTACAACCTTATCACCTGCAGATATTACTTTAGCCTTTTTATACCTAACATCTTTGTCTTTAGACTCTGCTATCTCTAAGCCACCCATTTTTCTAGGTGCTTCTTTTATTTTTTCTATTATTATATAGTAGTTAATTGCTTTCATTTGATCTCATATTAGATATTACACAATCTGCAGAGATTATAGTTTTAGCAACACTAACTGCATTTTTTAAAGCTGACTTAGTTACAAGTAGTGGGTCAACAATACCTGACTCTATCATATTCTTAGTACAACCACAAGTTACATCTACACCTTCACCTTCTTCCCATTCATCAACCCATTGTTTTCTTTCTGAATAATTAGCGTTTTCAAGTACTTTTTCAAAAGGGTACTGTATCGCTGACATCAATATCTTTTCGCCATCACCACCGTGAAACTCTGCATTTTGAGCAGCGTTAAGTAAAGCTATACCACCACCTGGCACTACACCTTCTTCAATGGCGGCTTTAGTAGCATGAAGAGCGTCTTCCACTCTATCCATTTTTTCTTTTTGCTCAACTTGTGTATATGCACCAACTTTAATTATACTAACAACACCTGAAAGCATGGCTAATCTTTTTTGATGAAGATTTTTCCAAAACTTATCTTTAGTTTCTTTTACTTTCTTTTCTACAGCTTTTATTCTATCTTTTAGTAGTTTTTTATTTTTATCAACCGTAAGTACTGTAGATCTTTTATCAGTAACTGATTTTTTAGCTTTACCAAGAACGTCTGGAGTCATTAAATCCATGTCATCACCAAGTTGTTCACTTATAACTTTAGCACCTGTTAGCAGAGCTAAATCCTCAAGTGTATCTCTTTTTGATGGTCCAAAGCCTGGAGAATCAATTATGTTTATCTTTATGTTGCCTTTTACCTTGTTCATTAGCAAAGTAGCAAAAGGTTGTTGTTCCATGTCAGCTATAACTAACAAAGAAGCGCCTTTTTTGATAACAAACTCTAAAATAGCTTGAATTTTACGCAGTTGCTCAATAGGTGAGTCAACAATTAACACGTAAGGATCTTCTAAAACAGATTTATGGTTGTCTTTATCTGTGTATAAGTGCGGAGATTTGATTTTACAGCCACTTAGCTCAACTCCATCAACTGTCTTAATGTACGTTGTCTCGTCTTGCGAGCTTTCCATCAAAACTACACCGTTTTTACCTGCTTTTTCGTAAGCTTCAGCAATTAAACCACCTAAAACCTCATCATTGTTACAAGAAATTTTAGCGACATGCTTAATTAGCTCTTCATTTGCTGGTTTTTTTATTTTTTCTAGATATTCTAGCACTCTTTCAAGTGAATAGTCAATGCCTTTTATTATTTGGCGTGTATCTTGCCAACCTTCATGCATATTATACTCTTTTAAAACAGCATGAGCAAGGATGGTAGCTGTTGTTGTACCATCACCTGCTTCTTCTACTGTATTACTCGCGGCCTGTTTAACTAATTTTGCACCTATATTCTCAACCGGATCAAGTAAGACTACGCTTTCCGCAACGGTTACACCATCTTTTGTTATCACCGGTTGGCCTATAGTGTCTTCGTAAATCACACACTTGCCGCCTGCGCCTAAAGTTGAACCAACTGCTTTGGCTAACTTATCAACGCCTTTCATTATTTTTGATCTTGCCTTCTTTTTAAAGTAAAGATCTTTAACTATACTGTTTGGATTATTAAAATTCATTATATTAAATTATATTTATGTGGTTTATTCAAATGTTTTGACTACTTTTGGGCCTTTTATAAAATCAGCTCTCTTTTTGTAGTGCTCGACAGATCCCTCAACTGCTTGCTCTGCACCAACTAGAGTTTCTCTTCTAGTTACATCATGCCATTTTTCGCAGCATTGATCTTTTTCTGGGTCACAAGGACAATCGATGTCTTTATATTCTGTCTGATAATATCCATTAGGTAATTGTGTTATCCTCCAGTTCTTTTTTTCTGAAAGATGGTTCCAAAGGTTAATGGTTTCTTTGGAGGTTTGTTGTGGTTGACTACTCCACGTATTAGTCTTGTAATAAAAATACGTCATTTTCTTGGTATTTAAGGTTAATAATTAAAATTAGAACTAAGGCGCCAATAAGACGCCTTAACTCTAAAGGTTTTTGTTATGCTACTTCTATTTTAGTAACAGCTTTGCTAGGTACCCATTCAACTACAGTTAATTGAGAATCTGAAAGAAGGTCATAGATAGCTTTGCTTAAAGCAATTTGCACTGAAAAAGCAGCGTCTTGAGCGTGAGTTATAGTTGTAACTGCGCCTCCACTTGCTACTTTTGCAGTAGTACCATTTGCTGCGGTTGCACCTACAGATGAAGTACCATCTACAGGCAAATAGTATGTCTTGTCTGTGTCGTACGTAAATTTAATAAATTTTACCATGTTTTTGATTTTTAGTATTTGTTATAAGGTATATGGATCAAGTGGAATACCTATTACCACTTTATTTTTTAGTGTACTATTTTTAGTATATCACCAGTTCTGTAAAGCTCTCCAGCTGTTAATCCAGCTGCAAGTGCTGCTGAGTTGTCTGCGTGAGCAGCTACTCCTACTACTTTTATATTATTACTTGTAGTTTCAAACTTTTTAACGTTGTCATGAAATAATTGAACACCTGCATCTTTTGTAAATCTAGCAAAGTATTCCCCCATCACACCTGATGCTATTTCTACTTCGTTGTTAGATTTTAAAAGCAAATCCCCAGCACCAGTTTCTTCGATGTGTGAATGATTGTCTATGCTTTTATATATTTTAAAGTCAGAGTCCATTATTATTTTAGAACTATCTGTCATTACTATGTCATCGTTAGCAGATATAGATATATCGGTGCCACCTGTTGTATTACCTACAGCTATAGTTTGTGCTAATGTTTGGTTACCTACTATAGAACTTATGTTTTGTAAAGCACCTGTACCGTCAACAAATTGAGCATTGCTACCTGCACCTGTTATAGCTATTGTACCTGCTGAGGTTATTGGTGAACCTGCTACTGAGAAAGCAGATGGTGCTGTAAGAGCTACACTTGTAACTGTACCTTGTGGGCATAAAGCTACTAACTCAGATACTTTAAAGTTCTTTGTAGCCTTTAAACTACCCATGTCAGATCCTAATATAAGATCATCAGCATGCGGTGTTACCTCGTTATATGTAGATATTCTAGCCATGTTTAGTTTGTGTTATAATTATTACCACTTTCTTTCTTAGTTCCATCACCTTGATTACCTCTATTAGATTTAATAGAAACACATTGTTGTCTTTTGTGATCGTAATCGTGACCTGGAGGACAAGGTTTACTTCTGCGCTCTCTCTGTGAGTGTGCTTTTTTAGCTCTTCTAGCCGGTGTTTTAGCGAACGCTAGATCACGTGCTGCTTTGTCTCTCCGTGCTTGAGCTGATAGTTTTTGTCCCATACCATATATAGTTACATAATAAAGCTTTAATTTAAAATGTGACAATAGGGTGCTACTTATATAACTTATAAGGCTAGTGTCACAAATAAAAAGTTGTCAGATAATTAGAGGTATAGTGTTGCTCCCTCTCTCCACCTACCGCCGCCATTTTGGAAAGTCAAATATTTTTACCCAGCCCCCATCATCCCCCTCATTTTCCGCGTATATACCCAGCCCACCATGTATAGCATTACTACCTCACCTCGCTAGCTATCCTTCGTTTCACCCATATATTTCAGACATTGCCTAGCCAGCCCGGCCCTGCTTGCCTCAACCCTATTATCCTCATGCCTATGTATTACCTATGTACTATAAGCTATCGTGTATAGCACTCCCGACCCCCACCCCTCCACGCTACTATGACACGTTGACATGACACATATGACTGATTGTCATGACATTATGACTTATGACATTCTGTCTTGACTATGACACATTGACATACTGTGGAATACTCTACAACTAATTTTATACACTAAACAATTATACTACTTTTACAACACAAATACGATTACTATTTGATAATATACATGTAAAACAACTAACAATGAAACGTCTAACTTACATACAACAATTAACTTTATTTCTACAAAAAAATCCAGAAATACTTTTACAACAATTGTTACCAACAAGTTTACTTGAAGAAATATATAACTTTCAAAGATTTCAATATAAACTTTTACAAACATAATACGACTATATTCAGATAATATAAATGTAAATAATAACTAATAAATAATAATAACTATGCAAAATTTAATTTCTAAAAGATTTGTTATCAGAAAATCTCTAATCGGTAAAAATCAAACTATCACTGTCAACTTCAAAAATGGCAAAACAGTAACTTACAATCACGATAAAGTGTATGAAGTTATGAAAGATAAACTTGAGTCTATGCCTTGCTTTATCAAATACAAATCTTACACTTCATCAACTAGTGTACCAGTATCAGTCAGAGAAGTAGTTGAACAATAGTAAACTACTCTCTACAAAAACCGGAGTGAATGGCTCGGCAGTAAATCGTGGCGTACTTAATATAGATGGAAGACTCTATAGCGTTAGTAGGTAAATCGCACACGTGTGTGAGAGAGGTTCAATTCCTCTACACTCCACTAATCTTTAAAACTAAATAACTATGGCAAAATTCCATCACAATAAAGTGATTGACGTAATCACTAAAGTACTAGCTTATTCATCAGTAGTATTTATCTTATTTTCTTGCGCTTCATTATTAATACACGTGTATAATAACGGTGCACCATCAAGCTTTGGTATCTATGGATAGAGGATATTACAGTAAATTACAGCAGAGATTTGTGACGAGTGATGTTTACTTTGATGAACTACTCTTCGCAACTCTCACTGACGAGAACTATGAGAAACCAATACAAAACAAATACGACTCAAAATCGATAATATAATAAAATAATAACTTTTAAATCATAACACTATGTGCACTAAATCTTACACATTACTAAAAATATCTTGGCGATTATTCGACAAGCATTATACAAAACTAACTGACGAGCAAAAGTCTAAGGTGTTAGATATATACTATGATTTCTATTAAAATATATTACTATGCAATTTCAAGATACTAAATTCAAAGAATTAGACGCTCAAGGTCTAATCACTAAAAAACTTCAACAAATTGATGAGTTTGAAGCAAACTACAATCCAAATACTAACAGTAGAGCTATGAAGAAATGGTGTACTGACTACGAATATCGTAAGCGCGAGTGGGAATGGCGTCAAGCTTTAGGTAATTACGCGAGTAAAAATGCTCACAAAGCTTTGTTATAATACATAACAAATACGAATAAATATTGATAATATAATAAATTAAACTATGCAAACAATAAAATTCTTACCAAACAATCACATTCGCCTTAACAATACAACTTACAAAGG
>Ga0209503_10001004_pt1 | contig 15325 bp, 11 predicted proteins | sample SouAtlMetagenome_2_FD_187448 | JGI IMG/M metagenome (GOLD analysis project Ga0209503, IMG submission 187448) | Marine eukaryotic phytoplankton communities from Atlantic Ocean - South Atlantic ANT15 Metagenome (SPAdes) (version 2) | ecosystem: Environmental > Aquatic > Marine > Oceanic | place... | reverse complement strand
GCTCCCTGCAATGCCCGCCGTGCGGCCACGTTATCCAGTGCAACCACTGCGCAATCCCTTTGACCTACCACCGCGCCGACGAGCGCCTTGTCTGCCACATCTGCGGCCATCAGGCCATCGTCCCAAAAATCTGCCCCGAATGCTGCGATCCAGCTATTCGCTTTCAAGGCTACGGAACAGAAAAGGCCGAAACCATCATCCGTAAAGTCTTCCCCTCCGCCAAAGTAGCCCGACTCGACACCGACACCACGAGACGAAAAAACGCCCTCCGCGACACTCTTCGCGATTTCCGAGCCAAGAAAATCAACATCCTCCTCGGCACCCAAATGATCGCCAAAGGATTAGACTTCCCAAACGTCACCCTCGTCGGCGTCCTTAACGCCGACCTCTCACTCTACGCTCCCGACTTTCGGGCTGGAGAACGTACCTTCCAACTCCTCACCCAGGTCGCCGGACGCGCCGGGCGTGGGGCAATGGCCGGTGAAGTCATCATTCAAACGGCGACACCTCACTCCCCCTCCATCCAATTCGCCCGACACCATGACTTCGAAGGATTCGTCGATCAGGAACTCGAGATGCGCCGGCAATTTGGCTATCCGCCCTTCACCCACCTTGCTCTTCTTCTCGCCCGTTCCAGTCATGAACGACGCGCTGAGTTCACTCTACAAACTCTTCATCGGAAACTCGCCGAGAATCTCCCCGACGGTATCATTCTGGGAGACCCCATCCCATCGCCCCTCACCAAATCCCACTCCCAGTTCCGTTTCCAACTTCTCCTCCGCGGCCCCAACGCTCGCGCCCTCTCCCGTCATCTCAAAAAAATCCTCGCTGCCACACCAACCCCGGAGGATGTCATCGTCACCGCGGATCTGGATGCCTATGATCTCGGCTAACCATTCACACCATGCTCTCAATCCTTGTCGTCGAAGATGTCTCTCAATCGCCAAGAATATAGAGAGGTCGAAGAATGACGATAAAGCAACTACTCTTCGCCAGTGCAAATCGATTTCCAAAGCCCTCTGGTTATCGCAAGGCACGTCGAAGAGGCAATCGCAATCAATCTACTCGTTCAGATCTCCCTCAGCATCAAACGACGCAAAGCCACTTGAATCCTCTAGTGTCTCAGCTAAGACCTTCCCATGTCCTTCGAGGAACCCGGCCCTGATAACAACTACCTCGCCAATCATGTTGCCTTGTTGCTCGGCAGCCTCAAGGCAGTCACAGGCCGGGACCTCATCGATCCACAAGCCGAGTCCCTCGAATCCGCCCGACAACTTTACGAAGCCCCCTTTTTCGTCGCTTCACACGACACCTCAGGCGATCCTATTCTCACCTACGGGAACCGCTTCGCTCAAGAACTCTTCGAAATGTCATGGGAGGAGTTCACCTCCACGCCCTCACGCTTCACTGCGGAAGCACCCAATCGCAAGGAACGAGCCAAGCTCCTTAATGAAGTCACTGCAAATGGCTTCATCGACAACTACTCCGGCGTGAGAATCTCAAGCACCGGAAATCGCTTTCGGATCAAAAAAGCAACCGTCTGGAATCTCATTCATCCAGACGGTTCTCATGCGGGTCAGGCAGCGACCTTTTCGAATTGGGAAAAGGCCCAAAAGGCAAACCCGTAGATGATCCCCAAACCTTTGCGAAACGGAAATCGGAGGGGGCGCTCCGCGATCCATGACTACGGGTCATGGGAAAAATGATCGCGACAAGGTCCCTAAGATCGGCTATTCGCGATAGCCTTCAGGTTTTAGCCCAATCGACCGGAGCACACGGCGCTCTATCTAAGAATCAAGCGCTAGACGCCGGAACCCATGGCGCGCCTATCACGCCGGCTCACCGTCCACCCTAGCCCATAAATTTTTCCAGTATAAAGCCAATCCTTGCCTATGCCGCTGATTTCCGTTACCCAGCGCCAGTCATGCCCGTCGCGACACCAGAACAATACCGTCAGATGCTCGATGCCGCCCAACAGGGTGGTTACGCATACCCAGCAATTAACATCACCTCTCTCACCACCGCAAATGGTGCGCTCAAGGCATTCGCCGAGGCCAAGTCCGATGGTATTATCCAGGTTTCCACCGGTGGCGGCCAGTTCGCTTCGGGAACCGCAGTTAACGACGCGGCCTTCGGAGCCATCGTGCTTGCCGAAGCCGTCCACATTCTCGCTGAGAAATACGATATCCTCATCGGACTTCACACCGACCACTGCCATCCTGAGAAAGTCGACTCCTTCCTCCGACCGCTCCTCGACGCTTCCCGCAAGCGCAAGGAAGAAGGAAAAGGCCCTCTTTTCCAATCCCACATGTTCGACGGATCGGTTGTCGATCTCGATGAGAACATGAAGATCTCCGCCGAACTCCTCGAAGAGTGCGTCGAGCTCGACATCATCCTCGAAATCGAAGCCGGTTGCGTCGGTGGAGAAGAAGACGGTCACGACACCTCCGGCCTTCCTGCCGAGAAACTCTACACCACTCCCGAGGACATGATGCAGGTTTACGAAACCCTCAACCCGATCGGGCGCTTTATGTTTGCCGCGACCTTCGGAAACGTGCACGGCGCTTACAAGCCCGGCTCGGTCAAGCTCAAGCCCACCATCCTCCGCGACGGACAAAAAGTCGTCACCGACAAGTATGGCCTCGAAGCTGAAATGGACCTCGTCTTCCACGGTGGATCCGGAACCTCTGCCAGCGACCTCCAAGAGACTCTCGACTATGGTGTGGTGAAGATGAACATCGACACCGACACCCAGTATGCTTTCTCCCGTCCCATCGTGACTCACATGTCTGAGAACATCGAAGGCATGCTAAAGATTGACGGCGAAGTCGGCAACAAGAAGTGCTACGATCCCCGCAGCTACCTCAAGAAGGCCGAACAGTCCCTCTGCGACCGCATGAAGCAGGCATGCGACGAACTTCGTTCCACCGGAAATACCATTTACTCCGCGTAACTATTTCTACACACTTTTCCGACAAGGGCCCGCTCTCTGCGGGCCCTTTCGTTATCTCCTCACAATTCTTTTCACATGTCCGAAGAAACCGCTAAACCCGCCGCTCAACAACAGGACAGCCCCTTGGCTGACATTCTTGTCAACGTCCTCGCTCCCGTCATCATCCTGAGCAAATGCAGCAAAGACGGCGAGAGTTTCTATCACCTCGGGCCCTATGTTGCGATGGGGCTCGCGCTCTCCATCCCTCTCATTTACGGCATTTGGCATTTCGCCAAACTCAAGAAGATCAACGTCTTCTCCGCCGTCGGTCTGGCCAACGTCCTGCTTACCGGACTCATCACGATCTATCTCTACTCCAGCGATGATCCTTCTCACCGCACCCACGCGCCCCTGCTCTTCGGAATCAAGGAGGCGATCCAACCTCTCATCCTCGGCTCGCTCTTCCTCTTTACCCACAAAAAGAAAAGCCCGCTCTTCAATGCCTTTATCTACAACGAAGGCATCTTCGACCACGGACGCATCAACAAGAAGCTCAAAGAAAATAACAAAGTCGAGGAACACAAACATCTTCTCTGGACCTCGACCCTCCTCTTCTTCGGTTCATTCTGTCTCTCGGCAGCGATGAACCTCGGACTCGCCTGGTATTTCCTTCACGACCTCGACCCGTCCGCCGAGAACTGGAAGGAACTCTACAACGAAGACGTCGGCCGCATCACCGGCTGGGGTTTCCTTGTCATTGGAGTCCCTCTTCTCGTCGTCGGAGGCTTCATTCTCGCCCGACTCATCAAAGGACTCAAAACCCTTACCGGCCTTGAGACCGAAAAGATTCTTCAGGCCCGCTAATCAAAAATACGGTCGATTCTCTCGGCCATCTCGACATCAAGAATGGTCACGCCACCTTGGTCATGAGTCGTCAACGTTACCGTAACTGATCGATAAGCGATCAAGATATCCGGGTGGTGATTTGCCTCCTCGGCAAACTTCGCGAGAGCATTTACAAAATCTACACCGTCCAAATACGACGGAAACTTGAAGGTTCGGGAAATCCGATTCCCTTCATCCCTCCAAACCGGACATCGCTTCAATTGCTCTTCGCGGTTACCCGGCTCTAGAATTGGCCTTCTCATTCCGTAACTTTCAAGCGCAGGTATTGCGGATCACTGCCCACTGGAATGGGATGGCGGAATTTCGCAGAAATTGATCCATCAGGATTCGTAACTTCCGGAAGAATCGCTAAACCTCCGGCGGACCAGATTGCCAAATCATCACTGATCTCAGCGGAGAACTGCACCTCCCCCGAATTTACCGAACGCGTATAGGTAATTGTCAGATACAAATCTCCGTCATGATCTTCCAGACCTGGCTGAATCGGAGCAGGAAAGTCTCCGGCACTATTTGGAACAGTTCCCAGTGCATACTCCAGATAATTACTCCAACCGTCTCCGTCGCCATCCTCTTCAGGTCCGGTGATCGCAGTGCTGTCCACTTCATTGGTGGTAAAGAAGGCCGAAAGCCAGGCGGCATACCCTAAAGCGTTCTGCGGATCTCCATCGATATTCCCGGAGGCGCGCCAGTTGGAGCCTTCATCGTGTGAAAGCGAGGAATCAATCAGCTGAATTGAGTGCCCGTCCATCAAAGTGAGATCCGGCCATGGAGACGAAACGTCATAATTGAACTCATGAATCAAAGATTCATCGTTGCCGACAAATCGAATCGTCTCTCCACCATTGGAAAGCTTCCCGGAATATTCACCAGCAATGATGTCATCGTATTCGCTCCCAAAACGCGCCCGGAAGGCATCGATATTAGAGACCAGGAGAACCGCACTTCCATAAGGCAGCACTCGAGTTTGGGAGTCTCCAAAATCGAAATCAATTCCTTGGGTAAATCTCACCTGACCCATATCGACCGTTCCCAATCCGATATTTTGAATACGGACAAACTCAAATAAATCGCCATCATCAAATCCGGCATCGACCTCCGACTGGCTGGGCCCAAGCGGATTGTAAAGAATCTCCGCAATGGCCAAATTTGAACTGCTCGGCGGCAGCGTTTCAACCGTGAAATTCGCCTCGGTCAACGCACTCCACTCCCCATTATCATAACTCCGCGCCATCACCGTCATGGGACCATCGATAGCAAGCGGCGTGTTACCTGGATTAGTTCTCTTTCCATCCAACTGGATATCGAAAACCATGTCACTACTCGTAGGACTATTAAAATGCTCTACCGCGATGATGTTTGTTCCGGTGACAAGCAACGCCGGATCGAGAGTATATTCATCAAGGTCGCCCTCGTTGGAATCACTCGAATCAGAAGTAGGCAGTGTCCCATAGATCGCACCATCCGGGATGTTGGTATCCTGAAACGCCTTCACCCCATTAAGATAGACGATCGGACCTGCATCGGCTCTCAGTTTCATCGTCAATTCAAGATAAGCCGAGGCGTCGTCAATCTCGAATTCCTTCCGGAAATACGTCATCGGCTGACGGGGCGGAGGATTGTTCACCTCGGTCGCGATATTGATGGGGATCACTCCAGATTCCTTGACGCTGCCATACCCAAGCGGCCCCGCTCCAGTCAGCCAATCATCATCAACCTCCAAACCGGTTCTCCATGCTGCTCCAAGATCCCCGTCTTTATCACTGTAGCTCCAGATGCTTTCCAGAGGAATCAATTCCACTCCGAGAATAGAACCATCTTGGGAAGTTGCCGTCGGATTGATCCCCCCTCCCAGAAGACGCGGGTCAGCGCCATCGGTCGTGTAGTAAATCAATCCAGCTTCATTGGTGAGTTTCAAGCTAGCTCCACGCGAAACCATCCCACCAAACTGACTAAACTCTGGGGGCGAAGTCCCAGGCCAGAGATTTTTATCGTGGAAATTCTCCCGAACGGGCCCAAAAAGATACCGGCGTCGACCAGAAGTCGGGCTAGCCCAGGCCAGCGGCTTGGAAGTCTGCACACCCTCATTATTCATCACCCGGAGTAGATCAGAAAACTCGGTTACCAATTGATCCATCTCTCCCTTAATATGGGAATTGGTGTAGTCCCGATCATCGAGAACTCCACCGTTGAACATGTGCTTGTTAATCCGATCGGCAAAAAGAATTTGGAATTCCTCCCAACGATTTAGCCCCCTCCAAAGATCACGCAATTCGCCCGATCCGGTGGCGATGTAGGTCTGGATTATTTCCTGCGACACCGGGCGATTTCCTTTGTTGTTCATTGCTCCCTCCGCATCCCAAACGTAAAGCCGGTAGCGCCCTTCAGGTGAACGTTCTTTTGCCGCAACCCAATTGTTATGGGGCCAATCCCACGTCGCACAATAAATATTCAGCAAATAGTAATCCGCCATATTCTCCACATCCGCAACCTCAAGAACGTTCTCCCAATTTGAAAGCGTCGTCGACGCATTCAATCGGGTAATCATGTTATTCCAGGCCACCTTGTCTCCCTCGGCGATATTGTCATTCCCTTCATATTGCAACACGTCCCACTGGGCGTCATCATTTTCACTATGCAACGAACGAAAGAGGGGCTCACGCAAGCGCTCCACCATGTTATAAAAGCCCTTCAACTCTCCATTCACATAAAGGCTATTAATCACCCCGACACTGGCACCATTTCCCATATCCCGGCTGAGGCGCCTCACCAATTCATCAATCACAAAGGGATTCTTTATATCATTCTTCCCCGCTCGAATCCGGAATCGTTCATAGCGACTTACACCCCGATCAGGACCATTCAAGGGAAGGTTTACGGAAGGATTCCCATAATCATCACGGAAGTAGAGATTGAATGAGGGCTTCTCTCGTGAATTCGCCGGCCAGGGCGATGCTCCTGTTTGTGTCAACTGCATTCGGGGCCTCGAATAATTACTGGCAGCAATCCGTAAGCCCACATCAGACCTAAAACCCACTTCTCCATCGGGAAAATAAAACTCCGCATGAATCGGCCGCTCGTAGGCCCTTCCCCGGTTGATGACATTATTGTAGTCGGAAGCAGCAGTCGGCGACCAAAGATTACCGCTATAGGTCCCACCATTGATTGCCAGCACTCCGAAAGGGTCATACAGCGATCGCTGTGGCTCCCCTGCATAGACCAAGGCAGGACTGGTCCGCAATCGGGCATCCTGTTGAATCAGGAAAGTATGCGTTTTCACATTCGAGTGAATGTAGCCATCCAAAAATGCACGCGCCCGAATGACATGACCTTTCCGGTTTGTCACAATCGAAAGCGCCAAAGGAATAGTGTAGTCGCTTCCATTATCGAGAGTCGGCTCCGTCCCGTCGGTGGTGTATCGTATCAAGGCCCCGGGTGTTTGGCTCGAAAGAGACACCATCACCGGCCCATCATAAAATCCTCCCTTGTTATCAAAATCAGGTGCGTCCACTTTACCGATCAAGGGTTCCGCATTCTCTTTCCCGGGAGTGGGAACATCAAAATAAGCCAAGCCACCTTCGCCATCGTGGCCATAACTATGATTCGCAAACTGCTTGGGAAACCTTGGCACGATACTCGACACCAAGGCCCCTCCATCGTCGTAAAGGCCAACGAAGTCTCCGCCCGAACTCAATTTGAAATTCGCATGCAGGTATGTCGCTCCAGAAATCGGGTTATCCGGGTTATCCGCCAAAATAATCAAATACTCTCCAGCCCCAATCGAAGTTCCATTTGGAAAGACCCACTGATCTTTTTCATCTTCATCATCGGTCAAGGTCCAACCATTCAAAGAAACCGTTCCCGGTCCATTATTGTAGAGCTCAATCCAATCCGAAGATTCGTTTTTAAGTGCCGGATTATCCAACAATGCTGGCTCAATGAGATTCGTACTCGGCTCAATCAAACCGGGCAAATAACTCACGGTAGATCCCAGCGGAATCAGCACTGTGTCAACTCCTACTTGATCGATCTTGAGACTGGCATCAAGCCGCATGTCCCCATTGATCGCGCTATTATTCACCTGAATCGCGAGAATATTTTCTCCCTCCACCAAAAGATCCGAAGCATCCTCCAAAATGAAATTCTGAGTGCCTGTCGTCAGGCCACTCGCGCGGTAAGCAAGTTGATCATGATAAATATGCGCCTTATTTGCTCCCATGTTTGCCCGCGCGACTTCCACTCCATTGACCCAAGCAATAAATCCGTCGTTATAGTTGATCGCCAAAACCACCGAACGATTCGAACCAGCTTCCGAAACCGAGGCATTGAACCTTTTTCGGACATAAAAAGAAGGAGAGAAATTGTTCAGCTGAGAACTGAGATTTGTCGCAAGCGGATTGATCGAATAGCCCAATGGCAAGGCACCGGAGTCCCAGTTCGCATCATCAAACAAAGAACTCCACCAGGCCGGCCCCGCTCCGGCGTAGGGCTGATCATTATCATCCCAACGAAGATTTCGATCAATGGAAGTGGCGACAATTTCATTAATAACGACGTCGCCTGACATACGAAGCATCCCAAAAAAGGAGCAGGAGCAAAAAATAAGGATTGGTTTGAGCATTGTGTGTGTGGTGACAAAAAACCTAGCACAACAATTGCACCCCTACCAACCAGTTTTGCCCAAAGCCTACCTCCGCCCCTGATAGCCGAGCCAAAAGACCACCAAACTCACCGCGCTCATCCCGGAAAGCACCTGCCAGTAGAGCGTCCAACCACCGATGGGAAGCAATGCCGAATGAAGCGATTTCACCACGACCAAGCCCAGAACCCCTCCCAACCCATTGCTGACCAAACCAATCAAGGCCTGAGCCTGCCCGCGCATTCCCTCATCAACCCGACGATGAATAAACACTCGCCCGGCTTCAAAGAAAAAGGTCCAGCATACTCCGTGCAACATGATCCCAATGATGAGCCACTCTTTGATTCCAATTGAGTAGAAATAATAGCGAAACACCCCCGTTGCGATCGCCACGAGAAAAATTGTTTTAATACGAAAACGTGTAATCAACACCCCCATGGCGACCATTGCAATCGCTTCGGGAATCTGGGCATTCGACATGTAAAAACTTGGATGCGCTACCCCCAATTCTGCGAGATAAACCGGCGTGTAGAGGTAATAGGCAGACAGCGGAATAAAGAACAAAAAAGCCGTGCCGAAGTAGGTCAGCTGATCCCGGTCTTTGAGCAACTTCAACGCCCCCAAACCCAGTGCATCCGAGAGCTTCCCGGTCGCAACTCCACGCGGCATCGTTGCCGGCATCAAAAAACAAATCGCTCCGGCCACGATACGAATCCCCGCCGCCCACTGCCCCGTCTTCGCCGAGAAATCCAAACTCGCAATGCCCACCAAATACCCGGCGACCATCCAACCAATCGTTGCCCACACCCGATATAGCCCGAAGCTCTTCCCCGGATCAGAGAGCCCCGACAAAGCAATTGTCGTCAACAAAGACCAAGCCGGCGCAGAAATCAGCGCACTGATTGTGAAGAAGCCGACAAACCAGCCCGCCCCCCATCGATGCTCCAGAGCATAAAAAGCCATAAAGACAAATCCCGCCCCAAGCCACATGATCCAGCCAAGGACCTTCTGGGCCTGATATCTTTGATCGACTTGAGCGCCGAGAATCAGCGGCGAAATAAATCCACATAAACCAGGGATCATGAAAATAATCACGGCCCACTCTCCCAAACCATATCTCGCGAGGATATTGCTCAGCGCCGGGTACCAGAGCCCCACCGCCCCGGCCATCAGGAAAAAGACAACCGCAATCCAATAGCGATGACCTTTAATACCCGAAGCCTTCTCCATTAGCTCAGTGCTTTTTCCCCCAAGAATCCTTCAACGTCACAATACGATTAAAGACCGGCTTCTCTGCCGTATGGTCTTCCAGATCCGCGCTGAAATAACCCAATCGCTCGAACTGGCAATACGACCCAGCTGACATCGCAGCGAGACCCGGCTCGACTTTTGCGCCAGTGATCACTACGAGACTAGTAGGATTCAAACACTCTAAATATCCACCTTCGACTTTATCCGGAAGCTCCTCGCTGAAGAGTCGATCATACTGCCTCACCTCGGCATCCACGGCATCTTCGACTGACACCCAATGAATCGCAGTGCGACACTTGATTCCTTCCGGTGCAAGTTGCCCAATGGTATCAGGGATAAACTCGACGTGGATTTCATTCACCTCGCCATCGTCACCCAAAACGTGACCGACATGCTTGATAATATATGCACCACGAAGACGCACCGCCCCTTCAGGCCTCAAACGGAAGAACTTCTTTGGTGCATCCACCATAAAATCGTCGCGCTCGATCCAGAACTCACGGGTAAACTTCAACTCACGCAAGCCATCCTCTTCATTCTCTGGATTGTTCGGAGCCGTCACGATTTCGCTCTGCCCTTCAGGATAATTCGTCACCACCACTTTCACCGGATCCAAAACGGCCATCTTACGGAGAGCTACCTTGTTCAAGTAGTCGCGCACTTCGAATTCAAGAAGAGCAAAGTCGGAAAGCGAATTTTGCTTCGTCAACCCAACTCGATCAACAAAGGCCCGGATCGCTTCCGGCGGGTAGCCGCGACGTCGCATTCCGCTCAAGGTCGACATCCGGGGATCGTCCCAGCCATTCACATGACCTTCATCAACAAGCTGAATAAATTTCCGCTTACTCATCACGGTGTAACCAATGTTCAAGCGGGCAAATTCAATCTGTCGCGGCACTGAAGGCACCGGGCAATTGTTCACCACCCAATCATAAAGCGGACGATGGTTCTCAAATTCCAGTGAGCACAAGGAATGGGTAATGCCCTCCTTGGCATCTTCCAGAGGGTGGGCGAAGTCATACATCGGATACATGCACCAGGCGTCGCCAGTATTGTGATGGGTCGTATGCACCACTCGATAAAGAACCGGGTCGCGCATGTTCATATTCCCCGACTCCATGTCGATATTGGCGCGCAGAACTGCTCCACCATCTTCGAAGCCTCCCTCACGCATCTTTTTGAAAAGCTCGAGGCTCTCTTCCACCGAACGCTCACGATGAGGCGATGGCGTTCCGGCCTCGGTCACATTACCACGTTGTTTGCGAATTTCTTCGGGCGTCTGGGTATCGACGTAAGCCAGTTTCTTTTCGATCAAGCTTACCGCGCAGCCGTAGAAGAACTCAAAGTAGTCGCTGGCAAAATAAAGATGGTCGCCCCAGTCGTATCCCAACCAGGCGATGTCCTTTTTGATCGCATCGACATACTCCGTATCCTCTTTCACCGGGTTCGTGTCATCGAATCGCAAATGGCAGCGGGCACCAATTTCACCATACTCCTTAGCCAGACCAAAATTCACCCCGATCGCTTTGGCATGCCCAATATGGAGGTAACCGTTGGGCTCGGGTGGGAAACGGGTAATCGGAGCAGTATGCTTTCCACTCTCGATATCAGACGCGATGATCTCGCGAATAAAATCTTTTTTATCGTCACTCATGGCAGGATATTTTTAGGCCTTTGCGAGCTCTTTAAGGAGAGCCTGGCTCATCAAAATTCCACCTTCGAAATTCTCGACCGCAAAGTTTTCGTTGGGCGCGTGAATCTGACAATCAGGCAAAGCCAAACCAAGCATGAGACTGTCGGACCCGAGGATCTCCTTCATGTCCTGAATGATGGGAATACTTCCACCTTCGCGAATCAAGACCGGCTCTTTCCCAAAACTCGTCGTCAAAGCCCGCTGCGCCGCTTTTCCATAGTTGGAATGCGGATCATTGTGGTAAGCCTTCCCGGAATGCCCTTTCTCGATCTCGATGGTCACTCCGACCGGAGTGTGTTTGTGCAAGTGCGCCTCGACTTGCTCCTGTATTTTGGCTGGATCCTGTCCCGGCACCAATCGACACGAGAGCTTGAACATTGCCTCGGCAGGCAGAACCGTCTTCGACCCTTCCCCTTGATATCCGCTCCCGATACCATTCACTTCAACCGTTGGACGTCCCCATAAACGCTCAGCGATGGAGTATCCCGGCTCGCCGAAAATCTCCGGAGATCCGGTGGTTTTCAAAAAGTCTTCGTCGGAGGCACCGGGAACCTTAGCCCACATTTCACGCTCCCAATCTTCGAGCGGAATGACGTCGTCGTAAAAACCCTCTACTGCGATCTTGCCATCCTCCTCGTGTAAGCTCGCCACCATCCGTGCGGCGGCCGTAGCCGGGTTGGCCACCGCTCCACCATAGACGCCGGAATGCAAATCTCCCGTCGGACCTTTGACCATCACTTCGAGACAGGTAATCCCACGCAATCCATAGCCCAGCGTGGGCACTCCCGGAGCAACCATCCCGGTATCGGAAACAGCGATAATGTCGCAGGCTAATTCATTTTTATGCTCTTCCAAAAATGGAACGAGATTCGGCGAGCCAATCTCTTCCTCTCCTTCAATCAGGAAAATGACATTTACCGGAAGTTCTCCATTCTCGCGAATGGTTTTCTCGGCGCCCAACATATGGACGAAGTGCTGCCCTTTGTTGTCCGCGCCACCACGACCCCAAATTTTACCATCGCGGATCTCAGGCTTAAAAGGTGCCGAATCCCACAACTCAAGCGGATCCACCGGCTGCACATCGTAGTGACCGTAGATCAAAACAGTGCGCCGTCCTCCCACATGCTCGTTTCGTGCAATGACGATGGGATTTCCCGGTGTTTCGTGAATTTCAGTGGCCATTCCCATACCCTCGAATTGCCCCACCAACCACTCGGCATTGGCCCGGACATCGGCAACATGGCGCGAGTCAGTGGAAATACTGGCAAAGCGGAGGTGCTCAAAGAGGCGTTCAAGCTCGGAAGTCATGCCCGATGGATGCCGTGAGGCGGCCGGACTCGCAAGGAACAAATCATTCCGAGGGCAAATCTTCGTCATCCAGCGGATTCTTGATCCCCATTTTCCGCCTTTCCTCGCCAATCACCGCCAAGGCATCAAAAGCCGCGAAAAGCACCAAGAGAAGACACAAAAAGGCACAGCCACCCCACCAAAAGAGCATCCGCCAGAGAGATCGTCCGATCCAGGCTTCGAGAGGCCAGTTCCCCAACGCAAAAACCCCCACGATCAGCAGGAGTAAACCGGAGATGAATTTCCGGCGCTTCTTTCGATCCGCCAAGGTCACCTCCGCAATCGCGAGCGACATCTGAACCAAACCTGCACGATCGGACATAGGGCGAAGCTAATTGAGAAACCTAAGGGCTGCAATTTCGCTTTTCTCATATTCCCCAGCAGGCAAACTCCACCTGCCGAATGCTCGTTCTTATTGTCCACTATCACCTGCGCTGCGGGGGAGTCACCCGCGTAATCGAGTCCCAAGTGAGGGCTCTCTCCAATCAAGGACACAAAGTCATGGTGGCCTCCAGCGGCCCGAAAGTCGACTGGTGCGAGGAGCAAATCATCATCCCCGAACTCGACTACTGCCTCGAAAGAAATCTTAGCGGAGACGGTCTGCGAGACCTCATCCCGCTTCAGCCGGATCTCTGGATCATCCACAATCCCACCCTCGCCAAAAACGCGCTCTTCCCCGACTTCATCAAAAACCTCGCTGGGCACAAAGCCGCTCTCCTCCTCCAGTGTCACGATTTTGCCGAAGACGGTCGCCCGACGAACTACCAACGCCTTTCTGAAACGACCCACCTCTATCCTCTCGCGGAAAATATTCACTACGTTTTCGTCAATACCCGCGATCGCTCATCGCTGATTAAGGCAGGCATTCCCGAACACCGATGCCACCACCTCCCCAATGCCGTCGTTCCCCCCGCCGCTCATCCCGCGCCTGAAAACCCCACCACGCTCGTCTTCTGTCCCGTCCGGGGAATCCGACGAAAAAACCTCGGAGAGCTCTGTCTCCTCGCTGCTCATGCGCCAGCCGGGGGACGATTTGCCATCGCCGTCGCCCCAGAGAACACGGAATGGCTCGCCGTGCACGACCGCTGGGCTGCCCTCGCTCAAGAACTCGATCTCCCCATCGAATTCAACGTTGCCGACCGCCTTTCTCCTACTCCTGGCGCAGACCCCTCATTCTCCAGTTGGCTTGGTCATGCCACTCATCTTGTCACTACCTCCATTGCCGAAGGCTTCGGTCTCACCTTCCTTGAACCCACTCTCTTGGGCAAGCCGCTCATCGGTCGTGATCTCCCTGAAGTCACCCGTGATTTCTCCAATACACCTCTCGGATCTCTCTACGAAAACATTCCGATCGACCTCAATGCTCTTGATCTCGACCTCCTCAAAAAAGACTACCTCAACCAAATCGCGTCGACCTTCCAGTCCTACAATCGAATTCTCTCTGACGATGAACAGGAACAAAACTGGCTAAACTTCATCGCAACAGGCTCCCTCGATTTCGGTAACCTCCCGGAATCGCACCAAGAACACCTCATTCGCAACCACCGCCTTCCTGAACTCGAGCAATGGCTCGAAAAATCCTTGAGCGTCTCCGCGCAACCCATCGCCACCGATTCCTGGTCCCTCGACCACTATGGAATCACGCTGCAAAACATCATCGATCCTGTCGTCGAATCAAGTCCCGGCGCCCCCGATTGGCTTCCCAAGCAAAACGTCCTCGCGCAATTCATCTCTCCGAATCGCTTTCACTTCCTGCGCACCTGATGGACCTCATTTCAGATTTACTATCGCCCCTTTCCCCCGAACCCGGCGGGACGACTCCCCACCTGCCCGAATTCCCCAACATCAAGTGCCTCGCCTTTGACCTTTATGGGACCCTCCTCATTTCCGCGGCCGGAGGACCTTCCCTTGACCGCGAATCCATCCTCCGCAATCTCCTCGCCAGCGAACAACTCCCCGAGGCTCCTTTGATCCAAATTCTCCACGAACTCATCCGGGACGATCAAGAAACCTCTCGTCAAAAAGACATCGAATTCCCCGAGGTCGACATTCTCGAAATCTGGGAGCGCTTTTTCAGCAGTCTCCTCATCCCCATCCCCGACCTCTCCCGCTTCGCCCTCCAATACGAACTCCTCACCAATCCTGTCTGGCCCATGCCCGGTGCCGATGCCCTCCCGCAACACCTCCCTCTCGCCCTCATCTCAAACGCCCAATTCTACACTCCGCTCCTCCTTGAAAAACTCCTCCCACTCCCTTTCGAAGAAGATCTCACCTTTTTTTCCTACCAACATCGCCAGGCCAAGCCAGGAACCTTCCTCTTCGCAAAACTCGCAGAATCTCTCTCCGCTCGGAATATTTCGCCCTCCGAGACCCTCTACATAGGGAACGATCACAAGAAAGACGTTATTCCTGCGCAACTTATTGGCTTCCGGAGCGTTCTCTTTGCAGGGGATTCCCGTTCCCTCCGCACTTCTCCCGACCTCCCTCCACCCGACGCCATCATCACCCACCTATCACAAATCAACGACCTACTCTCAAATTCTTAGTTAGCGGATCACCA
>Ga0209503_10001002_pt1 | contig 15348 bp, 16 predicted proteins | sample SouAtlMetagenome_2_FD_187448 | JGI IMG/M metagenome (GOLD analysis project Ga0209503, IMG submission 187448) | Marine eukaryotic phytoplankton communities from Atlantic Ocean - South Atlantic ANT15 Metagenome (SPAdes) (version 2) | ecosystem: Environmental > Aquatic > Marine > Oceanic | place... | reverse complement strand
TCCCTAGAACAGTGTATTCTTGGTCCACTTGAACCATTTAAACAAATTCCAGTAGTACTATTACCTTGACCCGGATTTGTTGAACTACTTTGACCGATTAATACGTTTCCAGACGAATCTATACGCATACGTTCGTAAGAATCTACATGACCTGTGCCATTTCCAGCACCATTTACAAAGAATTTAAGAGTAGATGCATGATTTGCCCCTGCTGTACAGGTTATTGCCGATGGACTGTATTGATTAGAGGAGTTGTATGGAGCAAAATAAAGCCCTGTTCTGTTATTAGTACTATTACCCCCGACTGTACCTGTTAATATGATTGTTTGATTAGTAAAACTATTTGAAGCAGAGTCAGCTATATCTCTTGCTACCATTAGTCTTGCTGATCCGTTTGTTGTTCCGATACCTACGTTCCCAGACGAAGTTATACGCATACGTTCTGTTGGATTTATCGTTGTATCTGCTGTTCCATCTGTATAAAAAGATAAACCAACTGTATGTGATCCTCCGTCTACTGGTCTAATATCAGCAGCACCATGTTGACTCGCTCCAAATCTTAAATATGAAAATGGATTGGAACTAATATTATTTCCAATATTTAAATTACCAGTTCCAGTAATAGCTCCTGTTACGTCAATTCCACCAGAAATAAAATCTACGTTACCATGTATATCAATATGACCATCGGACTGAATTTTTATTTTATCTTGATTATTTGTAGAATCGTAAACTAAAAAATGACCCCCATTGGAATCAACCATGTAGTCTGGATCATCGTTGGTATCAGTAAAAATTATTCTGTTGTGAGTACCTGATAATGTTATAAAACCATTAAAACTTGAAGCACCTGTTACATCAATACCAGCAGCAAAGTCTACATTAGGAGGAAAATCTATATGACCATCAGTATTAACTATAAATTTATTAGCAGAATTAGTACTATCATGTAAAACAAATTGCCCACCATCAACCTGAAATAAATAATCTGGGTCATTTGGTGAACCAGCATTGTCAACAAAATTTAATCTTGGCTGTTGATCTTGAATAGTTATATCATTACTGGTTATTGTTCCAGTTGTAACTATATTCTGACTACCAAAATCAGGAGAAATCTTTGACCCTGCTATCGCTGCTGTATTGCTTATATCTCCATTTACTATCGTTAGATCTGCTATCTTTGCACTCGTAACACTATTGTCAGAAGGTACTCCTACTGCTAATTCTGCATAAGTAATTATAAAAAAGTCTGCTCCTGTATCTGGTGCAGCAGCAAATATAATATCATCACCATCTATTGCAAAACCTTCACTGGGACTTGTTCCAGAATTAGGTTTTTGAATAACACCATTAACAGAAGCGAGAAGTTGTTGTGCTGCTACAGAAGGTGGATTACTTAAAGTAAATCTGGTTGCAGTTCCATTAAAAGAAGCACTACCCCCACCTGATCCAGATGATGAGGATAGTGTATTAATAAAGAAGTTACTTGCACCACCGCCACTACCACTTATTTCAGCAATGCTTCCATTGTCTTTTTTAGTAAATAATTTACCGCTATCGGTTCTTATCGCTACTTCACCGACAACTAGATCACTAGCACCTGGATCGCTACCACTTCCTCTTTTTAGTTTAATGACATTTGCCATGAGCTATAACCTCCTATGGCTTAGTAAGTTCCACCATCAATATCAAAGCCAGAAACACTTCCATTTTCTAAGAAAGTGACAAGATCAGATAATGCAACTTGTACCATTGTTCCAGCGTCATTAATTACCATTCGATCAGCAGTAGCAAGTGTTGTTGAAGTTGCGGATGTATCTCCGTCTAAAATATTTAATTCTGCTGTTGTTACTGTTGCTCCATCTAATATCTGAACTTCTGCTTCAAGTAAATCTGCCAAAGCATTAGCTGTTGTCTGACCCATAGTTGCAAGCTCTGTTAGCTTATCGCTATGTGGCTCGACATCTGTGCCAATTACTAACCCTAAAGCTGTTCTAGCTGCACTTGCACTTGTAGCACCCGTTCCACCATCCCCTACAGCAAGCGTTCCAGTAATAGAACTAGCATCTAGTTTTACAGCAATCTCAGTAGATTCAATTACAAGTCCACCATTAGCCTTAAGATCAACAGATAAAGTATTGCCAGACTTATCTAAACCATCTCCTGCTGTGATCTGACCAGCACCAGAGAACTGTGCAAATGTTAGGTTATTCGTTCCAACGACAGCAGATCCAGAGTCAGAAGTACAAACAAAACCGTTATCTGCATTTACTGTTCCTTTTTCAACAAAAGTAAACATACCAGCAGCATTAGAATTGGCAGCTAAATCAGCAGCCCTCGCAGGTGAAGCTCCAACTATATAAATACCATTTTGAGACGCAGTAGACTGATCTTTAACTAATACTCTGTTTCCATCTGCAAGAGTAATTCCATCTAACGTATCTCCACTATTAAGAGCAGTTGATATTGTTATGTTTGCTGTTGTTGCTACAACACATGAATTTTTAACATTTAAACCTTGAGATGTAGCTTCTACAAATCCTTTAGTAGCAGCGTCTTGTGCGTTTACTGGATCGGCTACGTTTGTTATATTCTGTGAGTTAAATGAAACTGAACCTGTAGGAACAGCCATTTGATTTAAAGTATTTACTCTTACACCTGTATCAAAATCCGATATTTTCGTATGTGCTATCGAAGGAATATCAGCAGCTACTAATGCTCTAAATGTAGGAGCAGCAGAACTTCCAGAAGCAGCACCAGCTAAAACATGGTTTGTTGTTCTTACTGTATCTTTATCAAAGAAAGCACCTTTACCAAATGCTTTATTAATAGTTGTAGCAGAACCTCCTGCTCCCCCAGAACCTACTCCAACATACCCAATTTCATTAGCTTCACTAAATGCTAATTCCGCATTTTCTAGTGTGGTTGGTGCTGATGATCCTGTAGATCTTTTAATCCTAATTGTGTTTGCCACTAGAAGTTCCCTCCGTCAACGAGTTTTAGTGTGGTGACGTTATTATCTAATATAACCTTACCACTACTTTGCTGATAGTACATCACCGAATTATCAACTTTAGCACTGTGATCTATAACTAAATCAAAACCTGGGCCTTGTGGCCCTGCTGTTGTCACAGTAACAACAGTTGCATCCCCTTCATTTACCGTAACAGTATTTTTAGTGGTGCTTACGTTAACACTAGTCATGCTGTGTAACCCTCGCTCATAAAGATGTCTCCTTCCAAATAATACTCTCTTAATCCAGCAGGATTAATGAGTAATACATCATATTTTAATAAGTTTGGACTGAATGTTGCAGTCTGTACATCTGTTAATGCAATATCTATTGTTCCTGCTCCTCTATTTGTATAAGTCACAGCAAAATCAGCATATTTTGTGGTGCGTGTTTCTTCCCAAACTTGTGCTTCCACAGTAAATCCAACTAGATTTATTGCATCATTATCACTATCTTTAAAAACAAGTTGAATATTATGGTCTGATCGCCTTTGAATATTCATATTGTAAATACCAGGTTGAATAGCCATAATTAAACTTTTATTATGTACATCATAGCTATGTTACGAGGTCTAGCTTCACCACCACCAGCATTATTTTGAGAAATACTTACACTAATGCCTGTATTAGCTGAACTCATTGTGAATACATCAGCAGGGTATGTACCAGCACCACCAAATCCAATAGATGTTGTACCCGCACCTGGGAAGTATTTATGACCATCAAAGCTGGTTGCGTGAACGTGACCTGAATCATTTACAGACGCACCAACAGAGTGACCGTGACTTAAGTTCGCACTACCTTGAGAACTTGCTATTGATCTTCCTGAGTCTGTTCCCTTACCATTATCAAAACCTCTTATAAATTCTCCTCTTAAATCTGGCAAGTTAAAAGTACTTGATCCATTACCTGTTCCGTAGTTCGTTCCAATAATTGCAAATAAAGCTGAATAAGTTGTCCTGCTGACTGCTGCACCATTACATTCTAAATAACCTGTAGGTACAGTTGCCACTGCCACACAAAATACTGCACTGGTAGGAACACCAGCTACAATTTGAAAACTTAAATTACCTGATCCATCAGTCTGTAAAAAACCACCATTTGTTATTGACGCAGGTAATGTTAAAGCTACATTTCCAGACAGAGCAGATGGAGATTGAAGAGAAACAAAAGGAGCACCACTAGAATCCTGAAATCTAATTGGTAATGCGTTCAACATATCCAATCCAGCATTACTTATCCCTACTCTCTGCGTACCAGCAGTAGAAAATCCCATTGTATTTGCTGCTGATCTATAAATTCCTGTATCGGTATCTCCATCAAAACTTAATGCTGGACTGCTTGCTCCAGAACCATCATCAGCTAAAAACTGACCTGTCATTGTTCCGCCAGCTACAGGTAATAAACCTAAATTTGCTGTATCAACAGGGCCAATAGTAGTAAAACCATTATTAGATGAATTTCTTATTTTTAAATTATTACTATCTGCTGTATCAACATATGGCATAAATGCTTCTGTATTACTAGGATCAGAACCACCACTATTAAGAGTTTTTATCGCATCAAAAACAGCATTAAGGTCACTTCTTACCGAAGCTCCCGAAGCATTAGCAATATTATAGTCTGATACTTGGCTCATCTAAATAATACTTTTCTCCATATTACACCCCTTTACCATAACCGACAGCTTGGAATGTAAAAGTTCTATCGACAAAACTCGAACCATTTTTAATACTTACAACAAATCCCGTACCAGAAACACTTGTAACTGTAAAGAAATCACCTGATTGAGCATTTTGTATTGTTATTCCAACAGAAGGTAAGAAAGCATTTGCTCCTCCTAATGATGAAGTACCAACAAAGAATGGCGTTCCAAATGTAACTGTTTTTGCTGATGTTCCAGATGACTGTGGTGCGGTAGATGTACTGCCACCTGTCTGATAATTTTGTTCTGTTCTTGATTGAAATTCTGCTGTATAACCTGCTTGCTGTACGTTCATGTTTTGTGAAACATTGGTTGTTTCTAAAATTAATTTAAATTTAAATCTTCTACCTTTAAAAGTTCCATTTGCAAAGTTATTAAAACTTCCAAAACTACCTGATGCTGTTTGTGAGGTTGCTACCTGTATCTGACAGTTTGCTTCATCTGCTGCTGCTCCATCAAAATTACCATTAATAGCATAATTATCCCAAAGAGATCCACTTGGAATAATAGTTTCTATATCTGTACCTATGACAAAACCAATAGAACGTATAACTCTTTTTAAATCAAGAGAAAATACAGCACCTAAGTCTAAAATATCTTTAAAAGCATATTCTCCTGTTGCGTTTGTAGCTGGATTCGTAAGTTGTAAGGCACTGGTTGTACTATTAAATGTTGTATTTGTATCAACACCAGCAAAAGGTGGAGAATCTAAATCTTCTCTATCTTGTAGTATTACCTGTGTATCAACAAGGTCAGGTAAATCTTGGATGACACTGGCCTCTCCTATACTAAAGTTTCCTTGGTCATCTTGAAATTTAAGAATATATTCTCCTTCTAATGATGCAACCACTACATCTGTACTGTTACCAGCTAAAGCAGTAACAAGATCAACTGAGTTTTGAAAAGTACCACTACCATCAGTCAAATTACTATGTCTGACATATACTCTTCCACCATGTAGAACGTCAGGATCTACAGCTTTTGTCCATCTAAGTCTTACTAATTTATTAGTAATAGGCTCCATAGATAAGTTTTGAACATTTCCTGGTGGATCTGTTTTACCTACTGCATTAAATGTAAGATCGGAAGATGTTGGAGATAATTTTAAAGCTGCATTATATGAATAAACTTTAAATTCATAAGAACCTGCTTGTATGCCAACAAGTTCAAAGTCAGGTCTAAATACAATAGTGCTTACCCAGTTTGTATTGTTAAATCTATATTGAACAAGATATTGACTAACACCTGTAACTGATACCCAAGATAAAATTAATTTAGTTACTGCAAGAGCATTTATTACAACAACTCTTTCTGATGCCTGTAAGTTTGATGGTGGATTCTTTGGCTCGTTTAATAAAGATATACTTCTTGCAGGTAAACTTATGCCAGATTCAATATTTGCATACTTACCAGCTACATAAGTTAAAGCTGTAATTGCATAATTAATACCATCTTGTTCTTCTACTGTTATTACTCTGTAAGTTTGTGCTTCTAAAGTAGAACTTTGTACAAGCCAAATAGTATTAGGATTTGGGGTCTGGTTTAGAGCAGAATCTAATGTAATAACACTACCAATAATACCTGTAATGTTTTTTGTTTCTACAGTTCCATCGGGAAGTATAACGCTACATTTTTGATTAGAACCTGAGAACGTATCTAGACCTTCGACATTATCTACAGTGATCTGTGTTGTTGTTGCAGTTTTAATTCTTCCTGCTCTTCTTTCTCCTCCTCTAACTGGATCGTTTATTGAAATCACACTTCCAGGTCTTACGATCGCACCTGCATCTATCGAGGTTGTAAAACTGACAACTTCAGATTCGTTTTGTTCGCTGAATAGTATTGCCTTGCCTAATCTCTGAGCTTGACCACGAGAAGTACAGGCAAATGCTTTTACATCTTTCTTTACTATGCCAAGTTTTGCTTGGGCGGTACTATCTTCTACAACTTCATAGTCGATCTCTCTGCTATCCATATTGAAATAGCTGACAGAAATAACAGAATGTCTTTGTTTTAAACTGCTACCAGAATATGAAAACCCACCTTCACCTACGTTTGCCAAACTAAATAGATAACTAGGATCTGTTGGCTTATCTTGAGTAATAGTGACAGAACCTTCAGACCATATTGGAAAGCATCTCATCACTCCAGCTAATTCATTTATCAACGTATAGGCTTCCATTGATCCTTGAATATTTACATTACAACTAAATCTTGCCTCTGTTCCTCCAAAACCATCTGATACCAACTCATTTGCGTATTTACTAGCAGCTACAAAACTAAATAAATCTAAGTTACTGTCTGTAATATGCGTTCCAAATCCATATCTTTCAGTAGTTAAAAGGTCTAATAAAATTAAAGCAGGACATGAGCACCATTGGGCTGCTCCCATCGTTCCATTGAATATATAACCGCTTGGATAAACAATTCTTCCTGTTTGTAAATCAACAGTAGGAGTACCAGAACTAGAAGCACCTGCACCAGGGATTCTGACTTTTACACCACGAATACGAAAAGCTCTTTTTGGGATAGAGCTAAACTGTTCAGAATCTATTCTTAAATTTGTATATGCACTATTGAGATAAGTTTGTTTATCATCAACAATCTCACCGAGACTTGTCCAAGTAAAAGCATCAACAAGATTTGAAGATGTACTATCTGCTGTTACTCTTACAACTCTAATATCAACAGGAAAAGCACCAGTTATATTTACACGATATTCTTTTTGGTACGCATCAGCAGTTCTACCAGTAATAGTGTCTGAAATAATATCTGAAAAACCACCACTGTTGTACTGAACCTGTACTTTAAGAGCAACAGATGAACCTAATAAATCTCCTTCGTCAGTTGCCTTTTGTAGTTGAGGAAAAGTTATTGTTACCTTTACAGCATCTACATTTGTATTTGTAATCTGCCGAGTGACAGCAGAAGAATTTGTTACCGTAACTCCTACAGCAGTTGTCGATTGACTACTTTCAATACCAGGGATATGTTCTTGGTTTGACGTTCCAAAACGAGGTGTGAACCCTACACTTTGAAAATTAAAATCTGCTGTCTGTGGATTTGTATTACTGGCAGTTGAATTTAAAATAGGAGTATCGTTTAGAAATACATCTTTTAATGCTGCGTTGTTATATGCTGTTGTTCCTTTTGTAAGTGATGCCTTTGATGGAGTTGCAAAACCTTCTATTTCTCCTTCAGATATAAGATCTTGAATAGAAGCAAACTGCCTACTGTTTAAAGTATCAGGTGCTCTAGTTGGAGATGGTGGGGTAGGTGGTGGACCACCAGAACCTCTAATAATTTTATCTGTCATGCTGATACCTGATTTGTGTCAATTCCAGCAGAGATTACGACTGAGCCAGTTACAATTTCTCCGTAAACTATTGGATGGCTAGTACCTGCCCGTGATGTATTCTGCACACCAGAAAAGCTAAATGATATGCGTGGATCTTCTTCATTACTAAAATCCTGTGGCTTGGGTAAAGGGAATAGCATTTCACTGACACCCATAAGTGTTAATGCAATACCAAGATTACCTACTGCTGCTTGAAATCCACTAAATCCTGCTGCTGCTGAAAATCCACCCATACCAAATGTCGCACCAGGCATTGCAAATGCTAATCCAATCATTGCCACACCTAATAAAGTTTTACCTAACCCTCCACCTGCACCAGTAATAACAGGCACAATACTTATATCTGATTGTCCTATAGGATTATGAAGTTCAGTCTCATCAATATCATAATCATCAACAAGAACCTGATAATATCTATCAGCCATGTGTGATTCTAACTTTGGAAAGTTGCTGACAAGAAAACGTATTGCATCAGCAGTAGAATTTATTACAGCATCTAATTCTTTATAGCCTACAAAATCAGCTAGTTCTCCGTATAATTTAACTTTTCTGAGCATAGCGATACCTCTTACCAGTACATTTTAACAACCACTCAGAATATGGCTCTCTACAAGATAGTCTATCTGCTAAATGGTGTAAAACCATATCTCCTAAGAAAATAGCTACATGATTTAAAGTTGGGTGCATTATTGACATTAACAAAACATCTCCAGCTTCTAACTTTTCTTCTGATCTAAGTTCTCTAAATCCTGTTCGCCACGCATAATCCTCAAATAAAGGATTCTCTAAAAATTCTTGTGGTGTCATATTTCTTGCATAATCTTTCAGTTCTATACCTTTTTCTTGTGCGTACCAATCAACAACTAAACTCCAGCAGTCAGTAACACCCCATACCCACGGTCTTCCTAGTAATTCTGGAACGTAACCTTCGGGAATACATTCACCCCATTCACCTGTCTTAGGATTAACAATATGCCAAGGTAATTTACTATGTTCACAGCTAATACGATCAGCTTGGCTTGGTGTTGGAGGTGTTGTCGGATGACTATGAACAACAGCAGTTATCTCTCCAAGATTATCTGCTTTTACATAATCTTCTGGGTTTAAGATAAATTCCTGATGATTTGTTATTGCTAAATTTTGACAAGGATAGTATTTATGTTTACCTCTAATGTTTAATAAAAGTCCCACCGCTTCTTTTGGATCTTGGTCTTTCGCATGAACCAATGCGTCATCTTTCCAACTCATTGAGTAAACGTACCAATACTAGGAAATAAAGCACGAGTACATTGACGTTTTGGTGCTCGAACTCCAGCCATATCAATAGCTCCTGCTAATTCAAATTCTACTACATCTCTATTCTCTGCTGCTTTTCTATCAATTACATATATCTGACGTTTAAATTCTGCTGTAGGATCTGGTGTTCCTAATGGATTAGAACTTCCTGGAAAATTAACGGCATCAATAAATCTTGCCATTGTTCTTATTCTTGTAACTGTAGCTCCTGTTAGATCATTACCAGTTGTTGTTTGATTAACAGTTAGAAGTATTGCAGATATTGTTCCTAATGCGTTACTTACAACAAGTTTTGGTCTTGGAATCTGACCACGTTGATATGCAAAACCTGTAGCTTCTATTGGAAATCTTTGATAAGCATTACCAGCCCAAACTATTTCTCCATTTGCATTAAGGTTAGACCCCGAATGAAATCTATAAGTTGTAGTCGCACCATGTAAAGAGTTATCTAGCTGTAATGTAAATAGTTCAATAATTGCAGAGGGATTTATTTTTTGAACTTCACTAAAAACAGGAGCAGTACTCATGGTTCAAATACCTCTCTAAATGTAGCTTGTACTCTTGCTCTATTTAAATAAGGTATAGATTTATTCCATCCTTCACATACATATTGTGATGCACTAGATTCTCCTGGAGGAGTAAAAGTAAAGCTGGCACTATCATTTGCTCTTGCATCTAAGAATGTTTCTATAGTATCTGAATCTGTTTCCGATACTTCAAAAGTAAGATTATAAACTTTAGGATTCTGATGCTGTGCTAATCCAAATAAAATTCTATGTTCATAACCATCAGCAAATCTGACTGTCCTAGTATTTGGTGCTGATCTTTTTTGTACTCCGTAAGTAGGTGCTATTGAAGGAAAAGTAGCCATTATGCAAGTAAACCTCCAGGTCTTTTTTGCTGTACTAATTCAGATTGTACTGCTACAGATATAAGACGGCCAAGCTCTCTACCTCTATCTTCATCACCTTCAATAGAAGAACCAGAAGCATCTACGTTTACTACGACATTTGTTCCACCAAGAGCATGGTTTGGTGTAATCATTCCTGATACACCTGGGGTAAACAATTCTGGGCCACGTTCTCCTACGATTGAAGGTCTACCAACAGGAGGTCTACCACCATTAGCAAAGTTTTCGGGGTTAAATTCAATAAATTGACCTTTTGGTACACCGAAAGACTCAGAATCGAAATCTTGCCCAATTAAATCTGTTCCACCTGATCCAAGTTTGTTAGTAGGACTTCCACCTCTTTGTCCTGCTATACCTCCTGAGAAAAACTTTAATCCAATACCTAATACATTCATTGTGATTTGTTTAGCAATCATCTGTGCAGCCATATCCAAGAAATGATTTGCTGTACGTTGAAATAGATTTCTTAATGCTTGTTGTGCAGTCATTGAACCACTAACAATACCTCTAAATGATTCAGCGAAAGAATCTCCTACTGATCTAGATAAAGATATTAATTGTTTTAATGGGTCCATTAATTCTTTTAATTCATCTTTAGGCTCTGATATTTGTCTAACTATGTCTCTAGCTTCTGATCTTCTTCTTTCTTCATTAGTTATTCTTAAACCAGCAGCTTGAGTACTTGCAAGTTTTTGTAGGTCTTTATCATCAAGATCTTTTATTTGTTTATCAATATTTGTGACATCTCCAAAAGATGTAATTCCTATTAAAATTCTTTGTAATCTATTTAATTTTCTTTTACCTTTTACTTCTTCTTTTTCTAATTTGAACATTTCTTCAAGTATAAATTTTTGTGCTTCTAAACCTCCTGCACTAGCAGCAATACTTACAGCTTGATCTGCTCTTTTTTTACCAATTTTCTTCTCGATTAAATCAATATTATTTAAAACATCAACTGTTTTTCTAAGGTTTTTTAAACTATTAAATGTAGCTTCATCTCCAAAAACTTTTATAAGATTTATTCTTGCAGCAGCACCAAAAGCCTCAAACGAACGAGCAGCTTGTAATGCCTCATCTTTTGTAATACCTAATTCTCTTCCTAACTTTTTAATGCTGGCAACAGAGAATTCAGAATCTCCTCCTGTTAACCTTATAGACTTATTTAATTTATTAATTTCTTTTTCAAATTCTTTAGCTTCTCCTACTTTTTGAGCAACAGCAGTAGCAACAATAGAACCAGCAAACCCGAATCCTGGACCTAATGCTCCACCAAGTGCTCCACCAATTCCACCTGCAAGTGCAGCCCCAGGACTTTGACCAAATAATAAGGGGAAACCACCACCAATAAGACCACTTTGAGCAGCACCAGCAATTCTACCTGCTCTTCCTCTGCTATTAAAGAAAGCTCCACCTTCTTGGAATTGTTGCCTAAGTCTAGTTCCTCTTTGAAGTCTTGGGCCTATAAATCCCTGACCACCTGCTCCAACACTTAATTCAGTTTTTGCTATTACAAGACCTTGTTGTTCTACTTTTAGAATATTTTTTCTTATTCTTAATTCGTTTTGTAATAGTCTATCTCTTTTGGCTTGATTCCTTCTAATTGATTTAGCTATAGGATCTTGAATACCAGGTCTGTCTGGACCTATAAAACCTGCTGGCCTTCCTCTTGAGTTCATTACTCTAGTAACTTGATTCGCATCTTGACTGAAATCTGCAAAGTTAGAACCCGTTCTACCTGCCTGACTGCGTAATGTATTTCTTAAAACATTACCTCGCATTGAATTTTGACGAGCTATAGCAGTATTAATAGCTAAAGTATTAGGATTAGCAGAAAGAGGTAATTGTTTACCTCTCATTTGAGAACCTAATGCTAATGTGCTTATAAATGTTTGAGCTTTTTTATTATTTGCATCTAATAAAGAACCTAAAACAGTAAGATTTGTTCTAGCAGATGAACCAAGATTTTTTACACCTGATATTGCTGCTCCTATTGCAGTAGTAAAACTTATAATATCTAGTCTACCTTTGTTAAAAAATTCAAATATTGTTCTTAAGTCTTGTCCTGATCTTTTAGCAAAAAATTGTATATTTTTAAAACCACTTGAAGTTGTTTTAAAAAAAGTACTAATCGGACCTAAATCAATTTTTGCTATACCTTTTACTCTTTTATCTAAAGCTTCAATACTTTTAGTCGTAGTAAAAACTTGTTTAGATGCTTTTTCAGCACCTTTAGCTAAATTATTAAATCCTTTACCTTCAATTCTTTTTAATGTGCGTTCTATATTTGTCAGACTTTTAGTAATACGATCAGTCGCACGTCTTATTGCTTTGTCATTGACACTAAATACTATATTTCTCGTATAATCAGCAGCCACTTAATTACTAAGACTTAATTTACTTTCTATCTTACCTTGTTCTTCCTCTTAAAGCATTAGTTCGTTGTGCTTTTTCTTGTTCTTGTTTTCTTTCTTTATCAATAATTGAAAAATAAGCAGACCAACCTAATAACTCTTCCATTGTTAATTCTTCAGCTAATTTCTTTACAGTCATCTTTAACTCTTTTGCTAAAGAAAACATAAAAAACATTAACTTATCAGCTTTTCAAATCGGCTTCTGCCTGTTCTCCTTCTTTAGTAGTGCCAGCTTCCATCATTGCTAATTGTATTTCTTGTAAAATATTTGCTTCTACTTCTCTTCTTAATGAAGCCTTGTCTCCATCAGAAAATAATCTGTTACCATCTTTATCAAGTGCTTTTTGAAGCATTAAACCTAATGCAAATTCATTAGCATCATCGTTTCCTGTTTTTTTTAAAATTGATTCTCTTTCTGCAATAGTTAATGGATGCCAATAAACAGTAAGAATAATCTCATCGTTTTTCTTAACATCATGTTTGTAAAGTTGAGAAACTCCAAACTTGTTCTTTAAAAGATCAACTGCTCTTGTCATATCAAAATTATATTACTTTACTATATTAAACGTTAGCGGTAAATTGGCAAGATATTACACCTAAAAAATGAGATTCTTCATCTGACAAAATAGGTCCAGGGCCAACAATATCTAGAACTCTTGGCTTACAACTAAATGTATCGCTGTAATCAGAGGCATTAACAGAAGTAAGACCATCAATAACAGATTCACTTATAGAAGAAAGAACAGAGCTACCTTTTGATCTTGGAACATAAATATTACATTGAATAAACCCAGAGTAATAACTTGATGCAGCACCTTGATTCTGAATAGTAGATTGACCAAAATTTATTGACATAATAATATATTTTTTACTTTTTCCAGGAGTTGTAAAAGCAACATTATCGTAGACCATTAAAACAGTAGGATCAATGTCTGATACCTTATCTGTCACTGCTTTTTCAAAAGCTGCTCTGGTGTTTACTAAAGTCATTGTTTTAAGTAACCAATTCTAGAACCTTGAGGTTCTGCACCAACTCTAATATCAGGTCGCTTATCTGTAAAAAAATCATTTATTTTTTGATTTAAATTCTTACTAAAATTTCCAGTAGCACCTCCTTGTAAATAAGCATTAATATTTGATTTAGGAGATAGCAAAGCATAAGGGGCATATTTAACAGTATTACCTATAAAAACTGTTTTATTTCTTTCAAAATTAGTTGGTACAGGATGTCTTGGCTGAATTAAAGGTTTAAATCCTGGTTTTAACCTGTTTTGAAACCCTTTTTTATTTTGTTTTTCTATTTTATTCCACCTTGGAAAACTTTTAATATTGTCTTTTCTTGCAATATAAGTATTACTTGCTTTCCAACTAGAAGCAAAAAAACCAGTAAGAACTGGACTTACACCACCAGAAGTACTTTGTGTTCCAACATTACTTAAATCATTTACTACAGACCTGACAAAACCATTTAGACTTGCATCAATTTCTTCCTGTAAATCTTCTTTAATAAGATCACTAAAATCTTTTGCTCTTAATTCAGTAAATGAGGTTCCTCTTGGACCATAACCTTTTCTGGCTCTTCTTCTAGCCATTAGAATCTAACCTGCAATGTAAATAAATAAGTTTGCCCACCTTGCTTTGTATCAATATCAATTATTTGTGCAACTTTTGTAGATCCAGCATAAGTTAATGTAATTTCATCTTCAAAATTAGGTTGATTATCTCCAATAAGATCAGGTGTTATATAAATTTTTGCTCTTCTAATTTCTCTCCCATCATCTTCCTCAGATACTACAAATTCAATAGGTACTTTTAAGTCTGAATATGTTGTATCTACACTAACTTCCTCTCCAGTATCTAAGTTATAGCTAGATGTTCCTTTTTTTACATAAGAAATAGTTGAATCTAAAGAAGTTCCTATATCAGTAACTACTTGTTTAGCAATACTTTTTAGTAGTGAATCTAATTGACCTGCCATTATCCTCTAACCACCCTCATTTGAAAACTACCTGCTCCACCTAGCATATATGCTCCAAGGTAACTTTGTAACCAAGGGTAAACATCTAAGATATTATTAACAGAACCAGTGCCCTGACTATCAGTATTATATTTAACCTGTATATCTCCTAGTTTTACTTCACTAAAGTTTCCATCCTTACCAGTAGTGCCAGTAATAGCATCAGTATCATTTGCTAAAGCTCTAGCTAATTCATATTGTGCGTACTTAATATTTAATGGAATGGTAGAACAAGCTAACTCAACACCATCTACCTGATAATTAGTTCTAGGAAATTTAAGTGCCTGACTTTCATCACATCTATCACCATAAAATACTAAAGTTTCAATCCATCTTGTAGCAGCTATTAATGATCTATTCTTTTGATCGTCAGTTTTATTTGTCCACGTTGAAGAATCTGGAACAGTTTCAAAATAAGTATTAGCTTCAGCTAGCGTGACAAAGCTGTTAGCAGTTTCACTTTTTATAGTTGCATTTATGGTAGCTGCCACGATCTATAAAGTAATTTAGTTTTATTGTAGCGTAAAGAAAAAACCCCACCAATAATTGATGAGGTTTATGACCACTAATTTAATCTTAATAGAAATTAAGACTTTAAGCCGTTGTCTAATGGTGTGTTTACAAAGATTTCAACCATTG
>Ga0209503_10000999_pt1 | contig 15367 bp, 6 predicted proteins | sample SouAtlMetagenome_2_FD_187448 | JGI IMG/M metagenome (GOLD analysis project Ga0209503, IMG submission 187448) | Marine eukaryotic phytoplankton communities from Atlantic Ocean - South Atlantic ANT15 Metagenome (SPAdes) (version 2) | ecosystem: Environmental > Aquatic > Marine > Oceanic | place... | reverse complement strand
AAAAGGTTCTGTGCTTGTAGGTTTAGGCTCTCTGTTTTTGTCCCGGCTGCTATTTGTCAATGCAGCTTCAATCGTTGCATGATGATGTTTCGATTTTCTGAGTTCTGCGAACTGATGTGTGCGATTCATTAGGGGGGAAAACCAACAAAATTCGGGTTATGAGCTCAGAGCACCGCTCCTGGTGGGACCAATGTGGCAGCAACCCAGCAAATGCAGGCTGGGGCGCAAAGCCCAAACGCAATGCTCAACCGTCCACAACAGATTCAATGTGAGATGCAATGTGGGGTGCAACGTGGGGCTCAATGTGGGGTGCAGCTTGGGGTGGTGCAGCACTTGGCCCAAGTGTGGGGCGCAACAATGTGGGCAGGTTGGGCGTGAGCAAAATCGTGAGCAAAATCGTGAGCAGGATGCAAGCAGATGCCTCAAGAGGAGGGAGCAGTTTTGCAAGGGACCCCACTTGCCCTTCGCTGCACGCCCCCACGCCCCCGTGGGGGTTGGCATGGGGCCAAGGAGCAGCGAGGCCACCAAGTGCCCACAGGCGCCCTCCTTGCCCATTGTGGCACTGGCTGGGTGGTGGCTGGGGAGCGGCCATAAGGGGGCATAAAAGAGGGCCGCAGTTTGGCTCCATTTGGAGGATGGGGCTGAGGGTAGGGCAGCAGCAGGGGGCATTCTGGAGGCTGGTTGGCCTGCCATTGTGGATGCACAAACAAGGGTCTTCGCAAGAGTCACTTGAAGATACTCGACGTTTTTGTTTCGATTTCTGTAAATAAAATGGCTTATTTGGTGGCGCGCCAGCTAGCAAGATATTTTTTGATAAAATCGTTATGTTAGTACTTCATCTGGCATTTGAGTACGAAAATTTATACAGTAAGTGAAAGTAAGATCGAAGCTTGAAGACTGTGACAACATCGATGCACAACCCGCGAAAACAAACGGCATTGAGACACATTCGTCGCAACATTCGTTCAAAAAGTTGCCTCAATTGGTATTTTATTTTTGAATTTGGTAATTACTTACACAATTATTATGACAGAAAACGAGGATAAAAGTAGTAGCGGCAGATCTGGGGAAAGAAAGCTTGAAGAAGCCAAAAAGACCCAACAGGAGGGGACATCCATTCGCTCGTTGTCCAACACTGATGACGGAGTTGGAGGCGTCAACACCAGCGATGAAGTTACCGATAGCCACCATAGAAATGGAAAGGAAGGCATCGTTCAAAAGAGGAAATCTGATCGATCGTTCGTTGAAAGTTCGTCCACCAACGAAATCAACTTCGAGGATGAAATAGAACCAAAGAAGCCAAAAAGCAAGAAGAAAAAGAAGAAAAGGAATAAATCCGATCGATCGTTAGCCGAAAATTCATCCACCACCGAGACTAAGCTCGGAAAGGATGACATTACAAGTCAGGAGAAGCCAAAAAACAACAACAAGAAGAAATCTGACCGATCGCTGGTCGAAGATTCGTCTGCCAGTGAAGTATTTGAAAATAACTTTCAAGATGAAACTGGAGGCTACCAGGCGCCAATAAGTCCAGCGATAACTCCCACAAGTAAGCGAAAGAAAAAACCAAACTCTACATCTTCAATGGGCAGCGGCGGTTTTCTCGGCCGCCTCGATACGTCACTCATCGCCAGTGTCGAATTCAGTATTAATGAAAACGAAGAATTTGGTATTATCGACGTCGAGAAAGAGAGGGAATTAAATCGGCAGAAAGAAAAAAACCGTAAAAAAATGAAAAAAAATAAAAACAAACACGACGGGGTTGATCCTAGATTGTTTCCGTCGTATTACGATAAGGCAGATGGCGAAGACGACGAATCGAGCATGGGCGACATTGAAAAATCTTCGCCCAGTGTTCCGCGGAGCAACTATTCAATCCGCAGTAACCGAACAAATACCAGTGTTCCGCAGAGCAACTATTCAATCCGCAGTAACCGAACAAATAATCAGGTAGTGAGCGCTATTCAGGGTCGCAAAATAGTGAAATTGAGTGTTATCGTATACCCAACAAAGTTCGAAGGTAATACTAGGAAAAGAAAAATTGATAATTTTTCAAACATGTTGGCAGATTCACGAAGAGAAGGGGTCGTCCATGGTGTACGCCCTTATAAAGACACAACTGCATTTTCATCTCCGATTCGCTTACTAGAGATTGAGGATGGACGAGCTATACTTGTGAAGGAGAGATCTGGAGATAAGTATGAGACATCAAAGACTACCATGAGTGTCGCGGCGGTCAAACAAACAATTGCCCCCGAAGGTTCGGATGTAGTCCCTTTAGGGGCAAGGGGTGATGGTAAGACCAATACACTTCGTAAAAGAATCTCCGATGGAGTTGTCCGAGATTTTAGATTGTCAAAAGCGGAACGTGCTGCAACGACTAGACAAGGTAACGTGCGGCGACGTTTGGTACGGTCAATGGATGATATCAATACACTGAATTTGGGACAACAGATCCAATCTTCGATTCCCTTTTTGTCAGGATACGAGTCATATTTGTTGGGGCAGATTGTCGAAGTTCTCTTTGATAGTGTGGCGCAAAATTCGAAAGCAAAGATTGAATTAAACGAAATGCTTAGGATTGCCTTCAAGAATTACCATGTGTCCCGTGTACTGGTCGAGAATATTGAGCGTCGGTGGGATTTTTCATGGCATTGGTTCAACCAAATTTGTAAATGTCGTCTCTATGATGTTTGGGGGCAACTTCCAATTTTAGGCATCACGAAATTTCCGACAACAGAAAACTTTCCTACCGCTGACTTTTGGATGATCGAAAAGTTATGGATACCAGATTCCGACAAGGCTTTAGCACAAAATATTTCTGCTGAGTACAACGATTTTGAAGCAACAAAACGGAATTTATTCGGTTCATATATTGGGCGTTTGAAAACTAATGATTTCCGCATAGAGACCCGATTTCCCGTGGACGAATCTATTGTGCACAACTTTGTTGTTTCACCTATGTCGACTATGACAAACAATGGAGCTGTTCACGTACTGCGACTGATGGCAAAGCATTGGCAAACTATTTTGGCACAACCGTTGGGCAACTTTACACATCATCGTTTGGAACAGCTTGATCCCTTTGAGACAATGAGATTCCATATGCCCATTGTCTGTGTTGTTTTAGCCTCATTGCGAGGACGTAATCTATGGGATGCACGTGTTCTAGGACCTTTTATACAGAAGTGTCAAATGTTGACAACGACGTCTACAGCAAAAGAATGCCTTAATCTTGCGAAGGAATTTCAATCCAGTGTTGTGCCCAATCTATGTGCTGGTGTAGGATCGATCGAACAACCTCTCTCTCAGTGGCTGGAAGCCATACAAGAATCGTGCTACTTAATCGAAGAACAAGCCAAGGAAATATATAAGGAAGTTACAGGTGTAGAAATAGGACTCCAGTTTGGCTATAATCTGGTTACACAGGTTAGTTGGCAAATTCCGTCTGATAAAGAACTCGAAAAAGCAATACTACTTGGGTTAAAAGGAAAGTACACAGGAGAAATCGTTCACGAGCGCAATATTCGCAGGGCATTGCTTGCGCTGACTCCTCGAGACAAACGAACGCTGACGGAATTGATCAAAATGGATTTACAAAAGTCCAAAGTAGCAAGAGTCTTGGTCGATCGCGTGAAGAACTTGCTTAAACGTGACATCCGTCGTGAATGCCTCAACGACGCAATTCGGGAATTATCAACAGGAGAGGTTGTAAATGACGATGACCTTACAATCGATGATTGGTACTGGCTCAACGAGGAGAATGACAAGAAATCTGTCTACATCTTTGAAAAGGAAGAACTCACCGATGAAGAGATTCTTGTCTATCGGTTTGTACGCGTAGACACGAGAGAAATCAGGGTTGTTCGCTCTGATGACTTGGAGGATACGAAATGCCGACAGTATATTCCAGTAGCGGAGTCAATAGTTCGTGCACAAAGATGTTATATGAATATTGAATTGGACTTCTGTCACAAATTTAAGTATAACGCTTTTGCTGAGTTCAACTTCCTTCGCACCGCTCTAAAGCGACTGGCCGTTGTATCCCAAATCTTCTGTGACGAGCTTGACAGCTCTCGTCTAAACATACTGCAAGAAGTAAAAACGATGAACCAAAATAAAGTTCTAGCTGGAGATCTCGAACCAGGCAATACTTATTACATCTACAACAGTTTATATGATGTGTACGCTCCTTTCGTCTGCCAAAAGAAATTTTCTCCGACAGATCCTGAATGGCAAAAACTGGAGCAGATCGAAATGGTGAAAGTCCTTCCTCAATCAACCATTGTCGTTGGAAGTGGTATTACAGGGCTGATAACTACCATTCACTGTGCAGAAAGTGTGCTGGCTAGTGGCGGAAATATTCAATTATTTGACACTTCTGGTGCAAATGCGAAGGGAGGGTCTGTCTTCGAGCGTGCGCAAATCGTTCGTCTTGATCCGCGATGGGTAGCAATGCTTCGATACTACTTGGGAACGGTTTTTGAGGAAACATTCATACCAACCTCAACAGAATCGTACGCGCACTTGGGAAATAGTCTTGTAGACGAAGGGTTTGTTGAAATCACAATCAAAGATTTGGAATGTTTATTACATGCTGAAGTCACTAAGCTTTGGTCAAAAGATATAATTAGACTTGTCACTGGGTCAAAGGTATTCTTTGATTCTGCGATGAATTCCTTGATAAAACTTGGGGAACATCTCGAAGTTGGGGACAAGCTGCTTCGTAAGGTTAACCCTTCAGGAAATCCTTGCAAGGAATACCATCGTTGGACAATAGCTGCCGCACAAAATGCTGAAACGTTGGATATCGGTGATCTTTGTATTGGGGAGGAATACGATGTGTTTGTCAAGAAAGAGAATTCTGTGCTACCGTTCAAGTTAGTCGACGTCGATCATTATACAAGAACTTACAAGTTTGAATCACTAAATAGCAAGTTCAACGATATCGACGCAACGCCGTACGATCTCCCCCCAGTATATCCCAAAGGATCAAAACGGCAATTCAAGAAAGTTTCGATCAAATGTGAGACGAAGCAAGATTCAGGAAGTTTCCACTATGATCATATATCGCAATCATTGGAAGGGCAAAAATTCGTGGTTGACATCGGGCATAACCATGTTGTAGAGTGTGTCGGGTGAGTTATTAAATCATGCGAGAACGTCTTTGAGGAAACTTTTCATTTAGGAGCTCTCACATTTCTTCGCTTCCTTTCAAATAGAAATCCCTATGCCTCTCCTTCTCACTTTCAGGTAACTCCCAGCGAGCCATGTGGTTTTTGCTGTATTTCTCGTTTAAACTCTTCAATGGGAAGGCAGGGTATCTTCGACATCTTCAATGCAGTTACTGTACCAAATACTAGAATGGCCGGTGATCCTACGAAAATGGTTCGGCAACTTTTTATTGCTGGAGAGATGGTCAACTTGATGGACACCGAGAATTGGCAGCGGCATTTTATCAAAGTAATAGATGATTCAGATTTTTCTTCGTTAAACGACAAGGATCCTATCATTGCGAAGTTGCTAACAGCCATGGTCTGGCACGCTGAGCATGCAGGTAATTTTCGACGTCAAACTCTCCAAATCAAACTGTCTGAAACAACTGACAATTTTTATCTCAGGATGGAATTGCCTCGTGAGTATCAGAAATGGAAGAATGATACAGTGGATCATCTTGTACTACCGATCAAGGGTGTCTCAAAAGCGAAAAAGCGCAGCCTTCTCGAGCTCAAAGAAACATTGAAACATAACATAGATCTTCTTTGGTTTGAGGCATGTCTTGAAGTTTTGCGTCATGGTAATGTCTACGATGCAGACCAAGTGCGGAAAATACGAAAAATGCATTTGATAAATTCTCAAGTCGAGGAGAAATTAAACAACAACTTTACTGTGGGAGATAGCTTCAGGGTCTCAGGAAAAATGAACCGCAAATTCGAAATCATTTTGAAGAACAAAAAAGGTATTTTTGCCCGAAACGCAGACGGAGTTGTTCAAAAATTTGACAAAAATATTGAAGTTTTCCGTGAAGGTTGTCTGAGTAGGGCAATAGATGGTGATTCTGAATCGAAGGTTGCGATTGCCACGTTTCCGATGTCACAATACGTAAATAATCGTCCTATTTGTCTCAATAATGAGACTAAAGGATATGTATTTGCTCCCATTGGTGATCAACAATCGACCTCCCATTTTATGCATTATAGTGCACTTTCAGGAGGATGCCTAAATGTAGTGCTATTCAACAAGTTTCTTAGATCTGCGTTTGATGGTGTTCCATTGATGGATCGATTTCAGCTGTATTCAAAAGAAACCAATTGGTCGAATGGGGAAGTTATCCAGCGAGGTACAATGACATCTTTCGGCCAAGATGCTTTTTTGCGTCCGGGGTTCTCATACAGACAGGGTTTGAAGTACATTTATTCTCAGGCTTACGGTGGGGAAAACAATCTCAATGATATTCTCTCACAAACTTGGAAAACGAAATTTTCTGCGTCAATGGTCCCTCGTGGAATGGAGCTGAATAAAAAATTTATCAAGACACTGAAAGGGGATTCAAACTTCGTCATCTTTGACTTGTTTCTAGAAGGAGCTATGAATGACAATGATATCACGTGGCACGATGGGCTTGAAGAATCTTTGAAAGCAAGAAGAGACGATTTATCTGGACTTCAAATTGAAAAGAATGATAGAACATTTTGGGAACAATTTTTGGATGGATTGTCAACATCACTTGATGACGCAAGTCAGAGACGTCTAAAACAATTTCATGGCGATCTCGCAAAACAAATGGAACAATTTGTAAGAGAAGTGATCGAATTTGCGAAGGAAAGCCACCTATATAACAAAAGATCAAGTCAAGAGCTATGGAACCAACCAAAGCCTGTTGATTCTATTGTCGATGACTTTGCTATAGACGGACAAAACCTCCCTTTTTCCTTAGCTCGATCAACTGCATTTTGCGCATCGTCGGTTGCCTTGGTCCTTTATGCTTCACTTCGAAATAGTTTGAACATTTATTTTGAAGTTCTTGGTATAATTATATCCTTTCTGAATGTTTTCCTCTCTTTCGGTATTTTGCTCAAGAGCGACAAGTATAAGACTCGAAATGCGAAAGCACGGGATCTGTGGATTGACAAGCTATTCTTAGATCTAAAGAAGGTAATTTTTAGGGCTATGGATATCGAAGATAGAAAAGCCAACTTTGATGGTATCAATCCGTTTTTCGAAGAACTAGAAGGGAAAAAGAAGAAGTTTGTAGAGGATGTCGTGTACTATGGTTTAGAAGATCCAGATGAATTCATTTACGACTACAAGCGGCTCTTGGAGAGGAGCGACCAGCCAGCTGCTTTCAAACACTTTCAGAAGCTACTAGCAACATATTATATCCCGGATGTTTATCAGGTCAACTCATACGTTCAAGATAGTTTGGTTGAACTATACAAAGTTTGCGATGAAATTCACACTTTCATGACCCAAATTGACGACCGATTCGGTCGAGAAGAAAAAGGGAATATTCCTCATTTATTCTCTCGCGTTTCAAATTTCTACATCAACCTAAAACTTTCAAGTGATTCAAGGCTTGGTAATTCTAATCTTTACCTCACATGCAGGTACTTATGGAGTCTTGTATGCTGTTCCTCTTCTTCCCGCGAGTTTCCGATGTCCTCCATCGAAAGTGAGTCTGCAGGAATAATCAAAGAGATGAGGCTAGTGAGCAAAGCGCACAAAGGTAGTATTCTCAAACGCCAAATTCAAGACATGGAATATCTTCGTCGGGCTATGTTGGAAACTGACAAAGGCGCAATGGTCTTTGTATGGGCCGCTCTTATTTTTATTGCATCTACAATCTATGGCATATCGAGAATTATAGCCATAACTGTTGGTAACAATTCGTTCTTGACAGCAGTTGGGTTGTGGTCACAGCTGGTATCCGCATTTGCTGCTTTAGTAGCATTCCGCTATTATGCCTTTTATTTCTGTCACTCGCTTTGGCTCTGGGTCAAACTTGGTGTCAAGATCAGCGCTAAGAAATTGGACAAGGACACACGTCATGGACTAAGAAAAATCAAAAGCTTCGTTTTCGTGCAATATTTGCTGACGATAATCCAACTTTGCTTGGTGCTCTCCTCTATCACTGCCGTATCTTGGTGTGTTGCTGCGACCGCTTTCCCCGACAAAATTTGGATGGGTAAAATTATACCGATTTACATCGCTCTGGTGGCGTTCTGCATTGTAATGGGCGCTATGGTTTTTTCTTTGTTTCTAGAGTTTATCTTCGGATACAATTTACCACCGAAGCTAGGAGAAGTTGTCTACGAAGCTTTCCGCGAAGAAATAGAGTATTTGTATGTGACACTAGCGACATCCCAAAACAGATTCGACACAAAATTATCTCTAGAGCGCATCACACGGGAGTACGTTGCGCGAGAGTTTTTGCACAAGTATAGATTCGATACTATCTTCGGTTCTGATCGTTGTGGCTCAATTTTACAATGTTTGCAGTGTGGAATTGAGAAAAGAGAAGAAAAAGACGCGGATATTATATAGGAGAAATAGCCATTTAGTGGAGAGCAGAGATGACAAGAATCAAATTCATTTCTTTAAAATAATCGCATTTACTTTTAATATTCCGTCAACTTAACTTTATTCAGATGAAATCAATCTTAACGAGCCTCATAGTTGGACGTAGATTATTATTATGCACTCGTTCGGTTCGGCCATGGACCCCGGTGGGATTAGTATAGGCAACAAACACAGAGAATAGATCCCCTATCAACATTCAATAGAATCACCCTCCAAACCAGCGACAATTGGTGACAGCTACGATGGTAGCCAAGATGATGTAACTAAAGTATAATATGAAATACGAACAAGCCTAGTAGTTGTCAAGGAAATCTGCTGCACACCTATATTTGCTTCTGAGCGTAACAGATAATGCAATAGATTTTTTGATATTTCTATCGTGTAAATTATGTTACGTTTCAATTTACATCGTTGTCTAATTTATCTCCGTTGTCGTTTCTACCTAGGGATCGACGCAATTGTCATAACCAGTGTATTTCGTTATGCCTTCATAGTTTATCCACAAACTTCTCAATCAATTCTTCCACAATATCGTCTAATTCTCTCATCTCAGTGCCAGCATCCGAGGCAATATTCCATGATGCCAAGCTACCGGACATTCCCGATAGTAGCCAAGGCCAGCGAGCTTGCAATCGATGTAAAAACGACGAATTCGTTTTGCTGCCTTCCTCTTTTTGCTTACCGACCTTTACGTTTGCAGAAAAACTTTTCATTGTAGATCCTATCATTTCTTGCAAACCACGTGCTCCTAAATTGCTGTAAACGCAAGCTGTCAGTATCAACCCAGCACCCACCGCGGCATTCAATCCCATTTGTTCCCCCATTACTGCAACGGCAAAAGCGGTCCCCCATAGGGGTTCTGTTGAAAAAATCAATGTGGTTTCAGCCGCCGAAAGACTTTCCAAGGCTAGGGTTTCCATGTAAATAGTCAGAGCAGTTGTAATGCACCCTGTCCAGAAGAGACTGAATAGAATTGAGGGATCCAGCAACCATTCTTTCCAAGGGAATGATGTTGCTACAGTAGCCAGAGACGATTTGATTCCACCGAGGGCAATGATAATGTCATTACCATCAAAAAAGTTTTCAAAAACTCCCAGGGTCCACAAGCAATATCCAACCGAAGAGACAAAGATAGCCATCAATTGCGCAGCCGTCATGCGAGATGCTTCTTGGGGAAATCGACGCATCGCTTGTTCCATTCTCCAGAATCCTAAACCAAAGGTAAATGGTTGGACTAATGATAACACATCGCCCGTCGAGATGACACCATTGCCACCACCATCACTACTTGAAAACAATGAATTTACATCTCCCAATTCGAGAAATGCTACTCCAACCAAGGCCATAATTGCTCCTACCCATTGACGCAGCAATAGTCGCTTTCCAGCCACCCGATCTAACAACGGTACTATGACCACAGCCATGCTGCAAAGAAAGGCAGATTTGGATGCTAACGTGGTTTCAAGGCCAACTGCTTGTGCCACATACCCGATGGAATTCCACAGACCGACTTCCAGGCCATACATGGCTGCCATGAGACGGCGACTGGATTCTTCTTCGGTATCAGTGGTTTCTAGCTCCTTTTGTAAATCATCCTCGCCATTCGTTTTCAAATTTATTCTCGGAATGAATCCCTGAACAAGCCATGGAAATGTGGCCGCTGCTGCCAAACCAAATCGCAAAGACGTACTAATACCCACGGGCATCTCATCGCCCAATAGCTTAACTACCGAGAAGTTAGTTCCATAAAGGGCAGCAGCAGCAATCAAAAGCCAGCGGGCTCGCCATATCCCCTCTTCATCGATACGATCATCGGTAAGAGGATCTGACTTGTCGATACCATCCCAATAAGCCACAGAATTCCCATCATTTGCTATGGCTCTATCGATGGATATTGCAGTGGTGTTGGTGTTAGTCTCCACGGAGATTTGAGGAAGTGATAGTTCGCGATAGTTGTTGGCATCCACATCTGATGAGAAGGCATGATGAACATCACTATTGATTACCGTATATCCATCGTTATCGTTTGCGTAGTTAAGGTCGGCTGAATCGCCATACGATGAAATTTGAAATGCTTCAAGCTCTAAAATTGCCTCTTCCATAAATCGAAGCAGTTGTATATCGTCTTTTTCTTGGTGTCGTAATTCAGGTGGCACAGGTGTTGTAACAGTAGAATTTTGAACGTAATCGAAGCTACGGGAAGCTTGAAGTGATGTACCCAGCGAAATTGGTAGTGATAATGAAGATTGTAATCGATGCTGTCTTGAATTCTTATAACATGCTTTTTTTCGTTCTACCCATCGTGATCTTTGTTGTCTCCCAAATGCCACCGGTGGCAATACTGAATAAGCATCCACTGTTGTCTGTTCTGGAAGTAGAACGAATGCCAAACAAAATGCAACAATTATCGAGTTCTTAATAACAATAACTGAAGCAGTTGTCAATCGATAGGATTCCATTTTTCGACCGTGCCCGAGAGCAGCAGGAACATCTTTCTTCTTGATCTTAAAGGTAGATAAGCATTCCTTGTTGAGGTAGGGTAGGAAGGGAATAATTGAATTAGGCATCTTGCGTGATTGGAATTGGTGTGTTTGTGTTGGTATATTATTCGAACGACGCAATAATTGTGATTGAACGACGTCAGGCAAAAAGGCTGTGATTGCACTTTGACTCTATTAAAGCATTTGCGTGTGTGTTTCTAGAGACGAAGATCGATGAATGCTTTCTTGGCGACTCCGATCTGAATATCTCAACGGTTTGTCGATAAAATCTCTTTTCTCATTTGGTGTCTTCGATCGATGTGTGAGGCTTTCATTTGATCACCGACATCTGCCGCGTTGAACCATCTGCAAACCATCAAATTTTATTTTTGAGACGTTTTGATTGGACCTGGACATTGAACTCGTGTTCCGCGCAATCTTTGGCAGCTTTTTGCAAGGTTTATTGCGTATGCGAGTCAATTTGTTTGTTTATACCATTAGGGTTAGAGGGTCAGATAATGCGAAGTGCTTGGAAGCCATTCATATTTCATTGACTACTTTCTTCTCTTCACGAAAAAACAAACGCAGCCAAGTATAGTATCTAGACTGATCTATTCAATAGTAACCTTACCACTGGAGAAACTAACGTTGAGGCATTAGTTGTGTTTTTTAGAATGATAAACAGCACTCCAAACGAAGTGGGAATGATAAAATCACTTGTTGATTTTTATACGTTAAAGATCTAGCAGTTGCGGTCCTCCAAATGCATGTCTTGCGTTGTTTCCTTTGATTTCAGTCGTGTGACAAAGGACTTTGGTGTCTTTGCGACATACATCATGCCTCAACCAAAACCTGCTGAGACTCTTCCTGGAGCTCTGTCTGAACTTGCCGAATCTCTGCAGGATGGTGTTCTTCTCCCCGCAAAAGATTGGACTTTAGATCTTCGGAGACAGCCTTCGATCCAAACCACATGCTCAAAAACGATCGCTGAAAGTCCCTGCCGCGAATTATCCCTTTTAGCTCTCCTTGATCGATGATGCGCGTTTCCTCCCCAACTATCTGTATGGATTGTGTCCCGTGGTTCTCAATTGGTCCTTCCGAGGCAAACTGGATGAAACGATCCCGGTCAGCTTGGTATCCATCATAGTCCCGATGAGTCACGCTGTGGTCAAGTTGTTGCGTCCAGGCCGAAACAACTTGGGATTTCCTCACGTAGCGCAAAAATGTGAAATCGAGCTGGAGAGGACCGTTTCCCTCGAATCCACCAGAGTTGCTAATATAATCAGGCGCAGTGGCGAGACTCGCATCGATTGTATTGGAGCATTTGCCGTGATTTTGATGCAATAAAGTAGCCATGGCTTGTTCGGCGCTCAATATAGGCTTCTCACTATACATGGCAGCCACATATATTCTTATTCCTATTCCAAAATAGGTTATGGAACGCAATCCATGGCCGTTTCGAATTAAATTGACCCCATCGACCACTCGTTGTCCTGGTAGCTCTATGCCTTCTACGGTTATCGGCTTTGCATCATCGTTCGCGATAGCCTTTTCATCTAAAGGCCGTGTTTCTGTGCCTTGGTCCAAAGCAATAGATGTCCCCGTTGTCGATGGATAGGCAGCTGTGACCACACGGTCTTCTGGAGCACCGTTAACAACATAAGCGTTCCGAGAACGGAGAAGATGCGAGAAAACCATATTACTGGAAACAAAAAATCTGCGGGCACTTGAAGACGAAGATCGTAATTTCAGATCGAAATGAAATCGTATTGAGGCGATTGTTATGAAAAGTAGAAACAACCATTCGTTGATGCAATAATTGATGTGCATGGTTTGTAATCTTTCTAGTCTTGCCCAAAGGAACAAGTCGCGGAAAAACCTAAGCGAAGAGATGGGATGAAATGTATAGAAGAATGAAGAATAAATGTTACTGCTTGACACATAACGAAAATCTGTTTTAGTTGTCTGTTCTCTTCGAATTTAAGTACCCAAAATGTACGATAAAATCGGATTTTTGGCGCCACAATTCAACTCGTGATTAGATACCGAAGGACTCAAGTAAATGATTTTCGATTGTAAACTCAAGCAACAGCACAATCACTTGCTGCAGTGTAAACGCACATCATTAAATTCAATTCCGTGTAAGACAAATCAATTTCGAGGTCAATGCAATGTCACCAACGAGCAATACAGAAGATCCAAAAAGCTTTGGAGGAAACAAGGATGCAAAGGCGATAAACGAATCGCTCGCAGATTGGTACGTTTAGATTCACTTTTTCAAAAAAGTCTTGTAGATCTCGTCATCCCTGCCGACGATGGCGCCAAGATGCTATTCTAATGACCCTTATCTCAAAATTCATTACGTCTATTTCAATTGAAAATATAGCTTGCTTTCGCAATACCGCCTCTGTGCCGCCGGCGTTGGTTTGGGTACGGCATACTCTTTGAAGTATAAAAAAGGAATCGCGCCGATGATCTTGGCTGGGACAATCGGAGCAACGGCGGATATGGTGAGATATTCGCTGCTAATTAGTCTCTTGCAGGTATAAATTTTGCCGACTTACTAATTTTTCTTCATCACTGACTGATTTATCTCGTCAATCTCAGGTATATGCATACCTGGTAGAATGTGCCGATTTCACGGCTTCGAGAGACGACAACAGTACACAAGCATCAACGCCGACAAAGTCCCATGATAATTCCGAGGCCTGACGATACAATGGAAACCAAAACTATATTGGGGTATCAAACGCAATCGCAGCAATGTTGCTTAAATGCTTTGTACAAACGTGCTTTCCTCACGAATGAGAAAGAATTGACAACACGACGAATGCGCCCTCCAAACGAGTATCACCATTTATCGGTTCAATCACTGTTGTGAACATACACGAAGAATTTTTTCTAATAGTTTTTATTATCTCCTTGAAAGCAGACCCTTCGATAGTTTTGCGCTAGCATACTGTATTGATTTACGAAATCCAAGGGTAAATACTCCTTTGAAAGATTGGTTCCTGGCAGCCGGGGCAACAATTGCTGTCAGCGCTTTTGCCAGATAATCGTAGCCTGTTTCAGTATTATATGAATTGGCCACGATTGCACTGCGGCCATCTTGTAAGGATTTAGGCAACTGCTGCCACAAATGAGATATGGTTGATGCATCCTTAGGATTCCATTCGAGACCACCACCATCATTTGATGATGAGTACGACACTGATAACAGCCCGGAATTTTCGTACGACTTGAGTATAGGTCGGTACAGGTCGTGGAATCGTTTCAATTGTCCCGGTGCCTGTACTAGCTTGTTTATTTTTTGTGGATCTTCCCCTCCTACATGCATCCGAAAGTCTCCGGTGTAACTCAGAGCTGCGATTTGTTGATACAGAGATAGCCATGGGAACACCACGGTGCTCGTCGGTTCAGACTGTATTGATAGCAAGAGTGCAGCAGCTGTCGCCGCTCGCAAATTCTTTGTTTGTGCCCTGAGCAAATTATCATCGTCGTTGATAATAGATAACGTTGGTTTGTGCAATCGACCAGCTAAATATAGAGATTCCCATTCGGTAAGATCTCGTTCTAGATCTTCCCTGTCGACTACGCCGTATTTCATTTGGGGAAGGCTGTTGCTCCTGTCTTCATCAACAACATGGAACAACACATGCGCATCATGCAACCATGGGAATCCTTGTCGTTGCAACTTTGTTACGAGTCTCGGTCCACCATATCGTAACCACGGAGCATAGTGGTGAGGGAATCTCTTTAGATTACTTCTATGGAACTCATGCGTGTCGTCGACAACCAAAATGAGGTCGAGCATCCCGGCACTAGCCAAACCCTTCTCGTTCGAAAGGCTCTGAGAGAACACCCCCGATCCATAACCGAAACACTGCACCAGGTTGTCTTGAGGAAATTGACGCACAATCTCATTCCGGATTGTGTGTTTGGAGGCTAGCTGGCCATAATCACCACGATTTTTTCGGCTGCTATCGGCTGTTTTCTCGGATTGACGGCTGCTGTCGTCGTCAGCAGCCATCACACACGTATTCAGTCGCTTTCGTCACTTTGTTTTTCTCTTTTCGTTGCTGTACTTTACTTTCCCCCGAAATCGGCCTTTGTTAGTATCGGTACCCCAAGCGCCTGCTTCCATTATCAATTCGCCATTAGTTGTATGTCTGGCGAGCGCTTGGATGCATTGGTATCGCTGCTATTGCCGAGGCAATATTGCTGGTGTAATAGCGTGTTGTAGCTTACTAGCTAGTAGCCCATTTATTTTATCGTAGCAATAGTACTATTTTCATGTAAAAAATTAT
>Ga0209503_10000998_pt1 | contig 15379 bp, 31 predicted proteins | sample SouAtlMetagenome_2_FD_187448 | JGI IMG/M metagenome (GOLD analysis project Ga0209503, IMG submission 187448) | Marine eukaryotic phytoplankton communities from Atlantic Ocean - South Atlantic ANT15 Metagenome (SPAdes) (version 2) | ecosystem: Environmental > Aquatic > Marine > Oceanic | place... | reverse complement strand
AAAGATAGCTCTTAAAAAATTATCTCCTCGTTTTTCAGAACGAAGGAAGTCGAATAGTCCCATAAAATTGTAATTACTTTACAAAGATAAGAGAAAAGTCAAAAGTCAAATCCAAATAATATCGTTGTCATCATAGGTAGATGAGTCGCTAGAATCGTTATTCATATAACATCCTAGAGCCATAACAAGAGCCACCATTCCGTCAATTTTTTCTGAGCTTTTAGATTTATCCATCTTAATGTTACCAGCAGGATCGGACTTCATAGCTAAGTTAGAACACATCCACCTTAAAACTTTATTGCCTCCGTGATTTATTTGTTTACCTAGTACAAGCTTCTCTAGTTCTTTAGTAGGTGTGGACATACTAGCAAATCCTTGTCCGTAGGGATGCATAGGAAAAGAATCATCTACAAGTGAATTGACTAGCATTGAGCTATTCCATCTATCATATGCTATCTCTTTAATGTTTACAATCTCAGCTACTTCTTTGATTCTTTTTTCTATATAATTATAGTCAGTCACATCACCAGGAGTTAATTCAATAAGTCCTTCTTTACCCCAACCAATATAGTCAACTTGATCTCTCCTACTTCTTATAAAAGCGTTATCCTTTGGAGCAAAGAAATAAGGTATTACAGTAAACCTATCATCCTCTGGAATAATTAAAACAAAAGCAGATATATCTCTTACTGTTGCAAGATCAAGTCCAGCGTAAGCTGTCATCCCTTTGTAATCTTCTAGCTTGATTGGAGATTTGTTGCACTCCATCCATTGAGCATCTGATAGCCACTTACTAGCTGATGACATCCATTGGTTGAGGTGTAACATTCTGAAAGTGTTTTCATAACTCGGTAACTTGATTGCTTTTTCTTGTTCTCTTTTGAGATAGTCTAATTTAACGACTCCACTTTCTAAGCCAGGATTTGCAATCTTCAAAGCCTCCTCACTTGTCCAATCTGTTTCTAAATCACAACAATACTTGACATAGTAAAAACTCGAATCGTCTATGATTTGTTCAGCCACTTTTCTTCCATATTCCTCTGTCTTGTAGCATATAGACTCACGATTATATCCAGCCGTTGTTATTGCTATTGTTAATGGTTGTCTCCGACTACCAACCGAAGTAGTCAAGGCATCCCAAAGGCTAGAATCTTTTTGAACAAAGAACTCATCCATACAAATGAATGAAGCGTTATATCCAAACTTAGAACTTGCCTCAGAACTAATAGCCTTAAAAGCTGAGTTGCTTTTTTCGTGGATAATAGAGTTCTTAAATACTTTGAGATTCTTGTTTAGTTGAGTGTCAGCTCTTACCATTCCACTAGCAACATCAAATATAATACCAGCTTGTTGTCTATCACCAGCAGCAATGTAACATTCAGCAGATGGCTCATTGTCGGCTAGTAACATATACAAAGCAATAGCACTTATAAGAGTTGACTTTCCGTTCTTTCTAGGTAGACAAATATAAGCCGTTCTAAATCTTCTTAGTCCACTATCTTTATACTTCCAACCGAATAAATCTCTGACTATTGTTTTCTGAAATGGCTCTAACTTGAAAGGTTGTCCTCCTAGCTCACCCTTAATATGCTTGATGTGATTCTCTATGAAGTAGACTACTCTATCTGCTGCCTTGTCATCAAAATAAAAAGTCTTATCCTCTTTAAGTTTCATTAATCAAAGAAATTAAAATCGTCTGTCCTTTCCTCATCTTGTTCTGGCATACTAAGAGATGCTCTGCTGCTCGGAGTAAATCCAAATTGCGTAGCAATTTTCATTGCATTCTGTAAAGCGTTTTGCATTACCTTGTACTTTGGTGCAATCTTACTCGACCTTAATCGACCATCTTTGTCCACAGTCTGTTCTGTAAAGTTGCCTTGTAACTCTTGAGCTATCTCTCGGTATATACCTATCTCATTACAATAAGCTGCTAAGATTGATAAGTCAGTTAAGTGCAACATCTTAATATTGGCTAGTTCGTTAGTAACTAAATGCCATTCATCTGCACCTTGTTGATTGAGAAAGGAGGGAGCTGAAGGCATACTCACAACCTGAGTTGTTTCCATCTCGTTTCCCACTAACCGAGATTTCTCAAGAGTACCCTTCAATTTTTTAACTTTTGTTGGTGTTCGCTTCCTACCTTTCATAACTGAACTTAAACTGGTTTTAGTTTGGTATATCTATACCCACACGATTTAGCTCTAATTTTGCGTATAAAATATCCTAACTATACCCGTGCGATGTACATACATACCCCTTATACTTTTTCGCCCCCCCCCATAACATCTATATAATCTTTAGTAATAGTCTCTAGTTCTTCTTGTAAGTCTGCTAGTTGCTTCTTGAGTAATAGCTCGTTTAGTTCTACTCCTTGCAGTCCTTGTTGCATTGTCTTAATTAAAGATTGTTGCATCTTTATAAGTGTTTCTTGCTTGTCTATTATTCGCTTTGCTTCATCGAATAAGTCTAGTAGTTCCTTTGTCATTCTTCGTTGTTGTTTAGTTTATCTAATTCAAAGTTTAGATGATTAATTGCTTTCTGTATATCTTCATAAGGTGAATCGTGTTTATAATTACAACGGAGAAGATAACTAACAGCGACTCCTATATTATAACTTAAATCCCAATCCTCTACAACCTTACGAGCTTCATAACCGTAAGTATTACCAATATAATAGTTTGGTATAGGATTGCTCTTTATGTCTTCTATAACTTCTAAAGCTTCTTCTATATTTCTTGTATAGTCGTAATAATATTTTGAATGTTTCATTTCTTTTTTCTTTTTGCTTTTGTCCAAGCTGTCTTTTGGTTGTGATGTGGTAAGCATAATGTCATCAAGTTATCTTGGTTAAGTCTTTCTCCACCATCTTTTATTTCTACTATGTGATCTATAATGACTCTATCTTTATAGTTTACTTTGCCTTCTTCACTACACCATCTGCAATGAGGCTCTCGTTCTATGTGCCACTTTCTAAGTTTACGCCAAGCTCTACTATTATAGAAATCATAGTTTTCAGACTTATGCTTTTCTGTAAAGCCAGTAGTCTTTTTGCTACTTGCTATCCATTTCTTTTTCTTTCCCTTTGGTAGATTAGGCATTAGTTAATAAAGTCTTTATCATCATATTCAGGTAATTTATACTCTATTGATATTATTGGTGGTATTCCGTTATTACCAAGCCATTCATCCAAAGTATCAACTAATTTATCAATTGCTCTTTCTTTAGCATCATCAAGAAGTTCTGTATCTTTTAATTCTATTTCAATGCTTACACTTGCAATTATTTTCATCATATGTATTTTTTAAAGTCCTCAATATTTAGATAAGTTTTAGTAAAATATCTTTCATCATTTTCTTTGAGTCTTTTTTCTTCTGTTCTTTTATCTTCTCTATATCCAAACATTAATTGAAAACCTATGTCTGTTTTTATTTTTTTTGGTAATACAAGCTCTAGTCCGTTTTCCGTTCTTTTATATATCTCTTGATGCTTGGTTGCCCTTTTAATCTTCAAGAGTTGATTTATATTTATTTATTATTCTTTCCATCTGAGATTCATAAAACAGAACAAAATCATATTTTTGATCGGTTTGCTCCCATACTCTATAAAGTACAGCTCTAAGTCTTTGGGATGCTGTCTTTGTTTTACCGACTTCAAAGTCTGTTGTAAACTTTTCTACTTCTTCTTGTTCTGCTTTGCTTATGTCATCAGAACTTATTAAAACCATTCCAGGAGTTTTACGCAAACTAAATACTCTCATCATTGTTTCTTCTGGTAGTTCTTGAGTATGTATGTTTATACTTAGAGTTCCGTCAGATAATGTGCTTACCTTATTTATGCCTCCTTCAAATATTACTGTCTTTTTCATTTCGATAAATATATAAAATAGATTCAATTATCCAATCATCTGAATTAAAAATTATAAACAAACGATTGTTAATCCAGTTCTTTAATCTTTTGTTTATATCTAGTGATTGCTTCTTCATAATCAGTTCTTGTTAATTTTACAACTATATGCATTCTACTTTCTAACTCATCTACTGTCCCTTTACCCCATTTTTTATCTACTCCTCTAGCTGCTTTGATTTGGTTTCCGTTCAAGAAAGTATTACAATAGGAACATTGACTATTAACATTTTGTTCTGAGTATCGAATGCTGAGGTATCTTCGGCTGAATAGATGCCCAGCGTGTATAGTACCTCCAAAGGCTGGATATTCTTTTCCACAGCTAATGCACTTACAATTACCTTTATAATCGCTGTCACGCTTTCTGATGTACTCGCTAAATACTTTGTCTAGCTTTTTCTTTAGTTTACTAATTGTTGTTGGCATTGCCTATTTTTTTAATCTCTCTTTTATCAATAGCATTTTTGAAACTACTTATCCTTTTTTTATAGATTTCATATTCTTCTATTTGATTAGTTTGTCTTTTAAGAGCTTTTGTTTTTTTATAATCTCTAAGAGCTTGACTCCACATTGGAACATTAACAAAGTGAGGGCCGTCATTGTTTCTTATATATTTGTTTAGAGCAAATCTAACCTCCTCTAATTCCATAGAGCCATAATCGTTAGCCAAGTCATTAGTAAATACATTAGTCATCTGAACTATTATCTCAGCTTCTGGAGATTGTCCTAGTTGTACATATAGAGTTGATATGATGTCATAACATTGTCTTTTTAACTCTTGTATGTTATTAGCGTACAAATACCAGACTTGCTTACTTTTGTCTTTCATCTTTTCCTTTTTGTACATATTTCCATCCAGTTATTAAATAGTAATTATCCCAAGTTATCTTATCTTTAAATTTAGTACAGTTAGAATGCAACTTAAACATATTTTCAACTGTTACATCTTTTCTTTCTACTATTTCGTTTTTATATTTATTCATTTTAAAATATTTCTGCTTGTATTGTTGGTTTATATGAAGAATCGTATCTTTTATTTTGACCTTTAGGGTAATTCTTAATATCATATTTTAAATCTTTTTTAAATTGTTTTTTTTCTGATTTATTACCTATAAAGTAAATATACCTATGTTTTCTTGGTCTGTTAATTGTGTAAAATTTATCTCCGTATTTTTTTTTAATTAAATCTATTCTATTTTTTTTTCCTCTAAACTCATCAGCAATAGTAAAACTATGTAAATGTTCTTTTCCTTTAATTTTCCAGTCTGGTCTTTTAGCTGATAAACCAGTATAAATCCAATTTGTAGCTTGGTATATATAACCATTATGATTCATAGAAGTATCTGCAAAACTTATTAAAATCATTTTAGGCAGTTTTTTTAAGCATTGACTTACAAAATATGACAAACTATTTTTAGGTAAATTATCGTTAACACATAGTCTATTCAATTCATATACAAATTCTCTATTTTTTTCTCCACATACTCCAACACATAAAGGATTTGAAGCTGGTTTACCTATTGTTAAAATACCTATTAAGATTTTATTATCAAATAAACCAAATGAAAAAGAAATGCTACATAGTCTTTTAGCATAATGCTTATTTAATAGCCAATCTTTACAGAGTTCTGATTTAATTGATTTAACTATATAATTAGTCATTGTATTCTTTGTTAATCATTTCTAGTCCTTTGTGATAGTTGCTTAGTATCTTTTGAACTTTAGTTTGTTTTTCTGTTTTAAGCTCAAACAATCCCTTCCAACCATTCTCAATAGATTGTTGGATAATTTGCGACTGGTTTTCTTTGTTGTTGTTGGAGATTCTTAATAGCTTAGAGATTGCAGCAGCTTCACCTAAAGGCTTATAGGTAGTTCTGAATTGCTCTTTACGAAATGCTTTCCATAATTCCCAAGCTTCAAGATTTAATTCAAAAGGATAGTCCCTTTCTGTTTTAGTATTATTAGTATTTAGTTTAATATTAGTATTTAGTAGTGGTTGATTTTCTACATCTAGATTTTCTATTTCTTGAAAATCGGTATGTGGTTTTTCATAGACTATATAATCCCAACTTACAATCTTACCTTTTTCTCTTTTCTGTTCTCTTTTCATATAGCCGTTAGATGTCAGTTCTTTAAATGCCGAGTAGATAGATGCCTTTCCATCTCTACTCCACTTCTCGACTTCTTCAACATAGAGTTTCCAGTCATTAGGCAAAGCCAAGAGGTGACAGAGCAACCCCTTAGCTTTTAAAGATAAGTTCTTATTAAAAATAAACTCATTGTTTATTGTAGTAAAGTTTTTATTCTTTTCTACTCTAATTCTTTTCATTTAAAGTATATTTTGAAAAAGTTACTTTTTCTTTGAATCTATTTTTACTAGATATTAATTCTGACTTTATATCGTGTCCCTCATCTTTTAATTCGCATATCCTAGAGGTTAGCCTCATAATAGCATAATCATTAAAAGCTTCTAAAGGAGTTATTGATCCTATTTCTTTAAGATGTCTAAGCACCTTATCTTTTTGCGATAATTTAGTTTTCATTGTTTTCAGTTTTATAGTTATTAATTAATTTTTGAAGTTCTAGTTTTTGTTTAATTTTTTGTGCTTTCAACTCCCTTATTTCTTGCAAAAGTTCTTGAGCATCTAAATATCCCATGTCAGCTTTTACAAGTTCTAAGATTGACAAATATCTTTCATAGTATAATTTATCAACTTGTGTCAGATTGTTATGTACTCTATAATGATGTATTATGGTAGCGTGATCTACATTAAAAAATTTGCCTATATGTTTATAAGGTAAATTTAATATATCTCTACAGATGGCGTAAGTCATTCTTCTTACATCAATCAAATGTCTTTCTCTTGTTTTAGTATAAAACTGATCGACATCAATATTATTTACTAAACAACTTGTGTTGACAATATTTTCTATGGTTTTTTTATTATTTTTCATTTTTTGTTTTTAAATAAAAGTCCTCTAATTCTTGACATTGTTCCTGTCTTATAATACTTTGAGTAATAAATTTATCACCTATATTTATATACCAATCTGCAAGAGTAACTTCATAATGATTTTCTTTTTCTACTATTTTAGTAGCTTTTTTGTTTAGATGCAACCATCCTTTGTTTCGTCTTAATTTAAAACAATAGCTAGTTTCTTGATCGTAAACTTCTTCTCTTGAATCTTTATTAAAAAGGTAAGTCTTTGCCATTACTGTCATTTTTTGGTTTAACATCATTTAACACCCATTCTTTAAAAGCATCAGCTATCTCTAATATCTTAGCTACATCATCAGTACCTACAATATTACAAGCATTAGTCAAAGCGTTCTGCTTTACTATATATTCTTGAGTCTTATTGTCTTTTGGTACTTGAGTAAAACTTTTAGATCCACCTTGTTGGAATGTTGAAACTGGTTTTATTTTATTGATTTTAGTTCCGTTATATTCTCTAGTTGTTACTTCTATTGAAGCTGTTTGTCCCTCTATAAATTTGTTTTGAGTTTCTGTTTTGGAAAGGTACTCGCCCTTAAATCCATCTTCAAACTCTAAAAGCCATTTATAAAAATGTCCATATTGAGATTCAAAATCTCCTACTTGTTTAACTGATTTGACTACTTTCTCCATTGTCATAAAATTTAATTGGTTTAACTTTGTTTTTAATTTCATTTTGAATTTTAAGAAAATTATTAAAATGCTCTTGGCATTCATCATATAAATCTTCTAAAATTATTCTATCACAAGCATATCTATAATCAAGATCATTTCTTTCTATTTGATTTGCTATGTATCTTAGTTTATCAACTAATTTATTTCTATCTTCCATATTAATTTAATTAGTTCCGTATTTTATGTAAAATACCACCATAGTAACAAAAGAGCCACTATAAAGGCATAACACCTCTGTGTAGTATGTAGGTATCAAAAACAATAGAAGTATCGTTAGAAACGCTAATACCATTGTATAACTACATAATTGAGTTAATGTAAAGCTAAAAAATTGTACTTGAGTACCTAATTCCATTTTAGCATCTAAATAGTTTGGTTTGTGTAAGTCGTTTGTTTTCATAATATTATAAATTAGGGATTATTTGTTTAGCTAACTCTCTTAATGCTTTTTTGTCCGTTATAACATTTTTTACACAATCTGTATATAGGCTAGGTTGTGCATCATATACTTGAATTAAATATTCCATTACTACCTTTTGTGTTATCCAAAATTGTTTATATAGCATATTTTTATTTTTCATACCGTGTGCTTCCCACATTGACTCTCGCCATCCAAAATCGTTTACATAACTACAGAGCGAATCTGTTTCATATTTAGTAAAAAATTCTAAATCTCTTATTATTTCTTTTTCCATTGCTTTTTGTAATTTTTCTTCGTAAGTCATAATTGTTAGTTGTTTTAAAATTATCCTTTTAGTATTAATATTAATTCGTTTGTCATATCATCTGTAAAGCTACGAAAACAAAAATTAGTATAACAATTTAAATTGTTTTTAAATAATCTTTTGGCTTTACTAAGCTTCTTATTTGTCTTTGCTCTTTCTTGTTTTATAAACTCGTGAGAATATGCAGATAATATAGCGATTTCGCTAGTTCTGAAAGTTCCTATACTTATAAGAAAGTTACCAGCCTTTATTATAGTTCCTTTTTTTATTTCTAAATTTTCCATTGTTAGTTGTTTTAAAAAAACGAGTTTCAGTTGTGGGTTACTTCTTTTGCTGCTCATTGTGTCCAGAATTTTGATTAGTCAATCTGTGTGACTCCCTCTTTTTTCTTTTTTCTCGTTTGTTAATTTCTTTGGCTAAAGTAATACATTCTAAACTTCTGTGCAAACTTTTTAACAAAAAAAGTGTATTTTTTTTAGTTTACTAGATTAAAAAAATGTTAAAGTTTTTTAAATATAGGAATAAAAAAAGAGGATATTCGCTAAAATATCCCCTCAAAACAACTTAAAATTAACTTAATAACTAAGGTTTTAATAACCAAAACGCTGCAAATATATACAAATTATAGTTCCATCATAACATTAATAGGAGTTTTTCCGTTGTTAAGAATAACCCCACAAGCAATAGCTGGTTTTTTTCCAGCCTTAGCGTAAGCCATAGCGTAAGATTTAAAGTCAATCCCACAACCTACTTGCATCCCATATATTCTATATTTAGCTCCTACATAGTTCTCTGTATAGCATTGAGTATGCAAGTGTCCTTGTACTGTATTCATCATATCAGCTCGGCATTTAGTCCTGGCTGTTCCAGCTTCTCCGTGTATGTATTGAACATCATCTAAAACATATCTTTCTAAAAACTCCCATTGAGGCACTTCTAAGACATCCTGATAGCTTTTAATCCATTTGCTTGGTATTGATGAAGTTTGAGCCTTTCTCATAATCATACGATCGTGATTCCCTATTATAACCTTAGCTATTGGAAATGCTTTATACCATTTAGCTATTTTACTTATTGCTAGTTCTAGTTCATCTGCTCCACCTAAACCATCTGAAGATGTCTCGTGATAGCTTGAAAAATGATTATCGATAATATCCCCTATGAATATGACATCAGTACATTTATAATGATAATAAGTGTTTAGACAAAATTCTAAATATCCATCTAAACAGAAAGGCTCGTGTAAATCACCAATAACTAGGACATTGCTATCTTCACCTTTTTGATTTTTATAGTGTCTGTATTTATCAATTAGACTCCATTCATCAGGTTTTAATCTGTACCTTTTTTGGTTTTTCATTTAGTTTTTTTGATTTTCTCTAAACCTCTTGATCCATAATAAGCCCCATAAATTAATAATAAAAGGCTTTGATAAATTGGACGATATTCTTGATTCAAAGTGAATTGTCCTATATTACCATCAGCAAAAGAAATAATAGTAAATACAACAGTTATAAATATAAGACTCATAGGACGAATATTTTTAGAGAGCCAATTATCACTAGACATATCTGAAACCCATCTTTTAGATACCTCTTTTTCTATCAAAGATTCTTGCTCTTGAACAATCTTTTGCAATTGATTTTTAAGTTGCAGCTTTTCTTCTTTTGATGTGATTACCTCATCAACAATCTTATCTGCTTTGCCTAGTAAGTTTCCTAGTATGTTTCCTAATATAGCCATATTATATTGATTTATAAGTGATTTTAACTTCGTTACCTAACTCTAACTCTTTAGCTATTTTTGGATAAATTCTTTTGTAAGCGTTAGTAGATTTTCCAATAAATCCATCTTTTATAATGTAGTTGTTTTCTTGAGAATCTCCTAATAACAAACAGCCTCCAGTATCTTCATCAGTATTACCACAATGAAAAAGAACATATTTAAAATATGGAACATCTAAAACTTCTATCATTCCCTTATGAATACCTTTAAACCTTTTACTGTATTTATTATGAAATCCACCCTCTTTTCTAAATCCTAGATAATAAACTCCATTAGGTATTCTAGTCTCTCCTTTTACTTTTAAGACTCTTTGTTCATCTTCTAAAGTATAACATAAAAAGTTAAGTCCTAAATCATTAACCTCAAATAAAAGTCCATTAGTACTATCTTGTTGAGAGCTAAATCTTAATACTAGCAATTCCATTATCTACAAGAACAGTTATTACAAATGTTAAGAGATACCTTTTTAAAGGTTAAATAATATATTGTGAAGCAAATAATCTTTTTCATTTTTTTTGTTTTATAAATTCTAATATTATGTCTATTTTACTTTTTATATATTGCATATCCTTAGCGTTATTTTCGTGGTACTTTGAAAATGTTTCTTTAACAGTAACAATACTAAAAAAGAAAAATCTATATAAAGCATATAAACTTCCCAACAATAACACTACAGACAATCCGTAGCTTTCAATTAATTTTAATATATCTTCCATTATCTTCCTTGACTATTATAAGGCTTTAAATATTGTGAGCCTCCTTTTGTTCTACTTTTATTCTTAGAGTGTAACCCTTTTCTTTTTACTTTAGGCTTTCTAAAAAAACTATTTATTATTTTCTTTGCCATTATCTTAATGCTAAATCAACTGTTTTGACAACAGGCCTTCCAGTAGTATTATCTGTTATCGTTATTCTAAGAGTATAATTACCCCTTGAATTATTAACATCAAATTCCATTGTCATATTAGCTGTATTTAACCCCTGACTTACTTTGGCTGTGTTTGTAGTTATTGCATTAGATTGGCTAGTAGTAATACCAACCTTAGCTGTGTTAGCTGTTATAGCATTAGCTTGAGCTGTTGTTAAAGTGTCAATATCATTAGATACATATCTTCTAAGTTCTTCAATATCCTCTTGCATTTGTTGAACTATATAAACTAAACCAGCATTGAATAGTAAATTAGTTTCATCATTAATATATTCTTTATCATTAAAAGCATTTTGCAAAATAGATTCTTTTGTTGCATCAATAGTTTTAGTATCTGCACTAGCTCCTGTTTTTCTATTATAAAGTTCTTCTGATTTTTTATTTGCTAAAGCCATCTATTTTCTATTTTTTCTATAATGAATGTATTTGTCAAGTGTGTATATTATACCTAAAAGCAAACCTATGATCTGCAATATTTGTTCTACATTGCTGAAGCTTATTCCAATGCTTAAAGTATTGATAGCTAATACATCGATATTGTCTTTAATAAAATTCATTGTCTTGGATCGAAAGAGATTAATAATTGAACTATTATATTATAAAAAACAGATTGATCTAGTTGCCCTGTTGCTCTAAAGACTGGTAATACACAAGTATTTGAAGCTAAAGCGTGAGTTGTACTATTTTTTACATAAAAATTATATGTTGCATCGTTTTGACTTGTAAAGCTTTGAGATTCTATTAAAGATATAGTTTGACTTGAATTGTTATTCTGTGCAATAGGTAACTCAAAAAGTAAAACACTACAATTTCTATTTGTGCTTCCAGTTAAATTTGCAGTATATGTAATATGTTCTATTCTTGCTCCATTAGGAGGCGTTAAAAAAACACTATACAATGAGGCAAAATCAGCATCAACAGAGCTACCATCTGCAAAAGTACTAGATGAATCATTTGTAAAAGCAGCTGGTACATTATCATCTCGTAAAAAATCATTAGATGATCTTACTTTAGATGCGTATATAGGAATATTGACTGTTGTATATTTTCGTAAAAGATTTTCGTATTTTGTTTGTTGTTTTTGAATAACAATACTACCTTCTGGAATAGGTGTGTCAAATGTAGTAGAGCTAAAAGTTATTCTATCTAATGAAGTATCCAAATCTGCCGTTAGTGTGACTGGGTATTGTCTTCCAGTACCTTTATTAATTATAATAACTACATCACCACTTTTAGCCATTGTTATAGGTACAGCAAAAACATTTATAGTCGTTAGTGTTCCGCTTACTGTTTCAGAAGTAGTAGCTAAAACATCATTATTTAAGTATTGTTGTAAGCTCATATTACCAAGTATTAGTGTTTATATTAGAATTATTAACTAAGCTTTGAGCTTCTATTGTGTCTGTTAATGTTGGTGATGAAGTGTTTATTTCGTACCATTCACCGTCCCAAGTATCAGTATTCGCTACAAAAGAACATTGATAAGGAATATAAAACTTTGAGTCAATAGTTATTCCATTGTCAAACTTGTAGCCATTTGTACCATCATTTTGAGATAGTATTTTTAATGAGCCATTGAATATCTTAGCTCCGTCATTTTGCCCTTTCATTACTTCATTTAAACAAAGCGCAGTAATTCTTTTACCTGTACCAGCTCCGTAAGCTTTCCAACTTGCAATAGTTCCATCATCAAAAGAGCTACCATTAGCACTAGCCTCTAGCCTACCTTGTGCTGAAGCATTAGGTCCTGTCCCAAAAAATACCTCGCCTAAATCTTGAGTTACGCCATTTGAAATATTTTGAGATGTAAGAAATAATTGTTGACTTGTTGATTCTCCATTAATATAAGCTTGTATTAATTGATTTTCTGAGTTTTCAGGTGGTGAATAAATATAAAATTTAGCTTGATCTGTTGGCGCAGTACCAGCTACCTCTGTCCCAAGAAGTGGATCATTACTCCCAAAATTAAAAAATACCCTAGCGTAAAATTCAAAAAATAAAGTACCATCAAAAGGGAGTTCTTCACTTTCAAACTCAAGTAGAAAAGTATTTTGTGGAGTATCATAAAAAAAATCAGTACTTCCAAAGAAATTAAAACCTCCTGGTATATTACCAAAAACATCATTAGTAGTCCAAGTTGCTAGTCCTCCATTAGTATAAGAAGAACGACAGTATTGAGTTGAAGATGAGCCAACTAATTTCAGTCTGTGATATACTAAGCATACTGTATTAGTTCCGCTAGTTATTGTATTAAATTCTGCATAACTACCATCAAAAGCTCTGTTAAAATTTCTTTTTACTTTAATAGTTTGTCCAGTTATTTGTTGAACTTCGCCTAATTCATAAGATATAAAATCAGTTGTTGCATCATTTATTCCGTATATATCGCTTTCAGTTTGAAAATCCTCAGCGTTTGTATGATAACCCTTCCAACAAACTAGAGCATTATTAGGAGCTGATGAGGACAAAACTCCCCCTGACTCATCTAAGATTCTTAAAGGATCTAAGTCATAAGCTTTAAACATTTCATATACTAATCTAACTTCTTTTAATATACTAAGTTGATCGAAGTCATTACCAGCCAACCTTTGTATATTAGTACCATCTTCTGTCTTGTTTAAAGTTTCTGAGCCAGTCGTGTCAGGTGTGTATGTGCTTCCGTTATTGCCTTTTTTATATGTTCTGAAAAACTGAGTTGAGCTATTCATTTGCTCGTAAGTGTTAACTTGGACAAAAGTCCAAACACCATTTGACAAAAATAATCTAGCTCCGAAAACTTTACAAATATCATCTAATAGCTTAAATGCTGTCTTTGGTTGTCTTACTCCGTTGTTATCAATAGGAGCATAAGCAGAAGCTTTAAATCGACATAAATTTAATGGATCATTACCAACAGCTCTAGTCATTGTAGCATTAGTCCAATCAACAATAGTTTTAATATATATATCATTTGTGTCCCAATTGTTCTCTGTGTCTACATCAGTAGTTAAACAGTTGTATATATATCTATATGGACTATAAGAAGCGTTAAACTCATAAACAACTTCTTCATTGAATGGAATATTATCTAAAGCTCCAAGTCCACAAATAGCCGTAAGAGTTACTTTTCTAGGGAGTGATATATCATCCTCAGCGTTAATATCATTCAATAAATTACCAACCCAAAACAAAGAATAAGATGAATCGTTAGCTCCTGATTCAATTTTAAGTTGCCATCTTTTATAGTCTGATGTTCTTATTGAGTCTACGATTCCGTTGATATTAACTTGGTTGCCACCTCCTGAGCTGTCAGTTATAAAAAAACTAAAATCGCACTTAGATGGTATAAGTCCAGTAAATCTATTGTCATCCTCTGTTTCATAAGTTAATACAAAACCCTCCTCAGAATTTTCAACATCCGTGTAAAGTGTTGATGTAGAGCTTAGAGTGTCAATGATAGTAACTCTATAAAAAGTATTTCTATCACTTGTAAACTCAGTCTGTATTCTATTATCTATTGCCATTAATAACCTCTAGTTCTTGTTCTGTTGTTTCTTGCTCTTGTAGAGCTTAATAAAATATCTTGTCCACTTATTGAGCCAAATACTTCAATACTTCCGTTTCCTTGTCCTATCATTGATTTAAGCTTATCAAGTGGTGCGACTACCTCTGGATTGCTCATTGATGTCCCTCTACCCTCACCGATTAATCCAAGCGTAGCTCCTGAAACAAGTCCACCTTCTGCAAAGGGAGGTATAGCTTTTGCAAATAAACTTCCCATTATACTAGTAGCCCCAGCAGCTAAAGCTAAATTAAAAGGATAAGGCACAGTAGTAAATATTGATTTAATTTTATTAGCTATCGCAACAGCTAATGCTGTTTTAATTTCTTCTCTTGCTGCATTTTTAGCAGAAGCAATCATTTGTTTACTACTTTGATCTGAAGCATCAGCCGTAGCCATAAAAGAGTTTATCATTGTTGATGATAACCTTTGCATTACTCTTTCTGTTTCTTTACCTTGTTCTGCTAATGATTTTAGTTCTTCTTCCGTTTTTACAATTAATCCAGTAAATGGCGTTTCTGCATCTTGAAAGTTTACGCTTTCTAAAATATTTTGTAAAGGATTGTTTTTAAAAAATGATGAGTCTAAAGGGCCTAGTATTCCTTGACTTGTATTAGTTGATGTTGTTTCATTTGATGGAGCTTCAGGAACACCACTTGGCCCACCTAAATTTAAAGACTTAGCAATTTTACCTAAAATATTTTTTAGTCTTGAGCCTTGTCTACCCATAAATGTTGTAAAGTCCTCAAAATCGTGCTTATAATCATCTGTTTCAATTAGAGCTTTTTCTACATTTTCAGCTAGTTTATCAAACTCATTAGAGGCT
>Ga0209503_10000996_pt1 | contig 15388 bp, 10 predicted proteins | sample SouAtlMetagenome_2_FD_187448 | JGI IMG/M metagenome (GOLD analysis project Ga0209503, IMG submission 187448) | Marine eukaryotic phytoplankton communities from Atlantic Ocean - South Atlantic ANT15 Metagenome (SPAdes) (version 2) | ecosystem: Environmental > Aquatic > Marine > Oceanic | place... | reverse complement strand
CCGCCGCCACCCCCGCCGCCGCCACCCCCGCCCCCCCCCCCGCCGCCACCCCCGCCGCCGCCCACCCCGCCCCCGTCGCCACCCCCGCCACCGTCGCACCCGCCGCGACCCCCGGCGCCCCCAAGCTGGCCGCGCCCGCCCAGCTCGCCCCCGCCCCCGCACCCGCCACCCGCCACGCCGCCCTCGCCGGGCGCGCCCCCCTTGCCGCCCACCCACCCACCCTCGCCCTCCGCGCCACCGCTCCCACCCTCGCCGCCACCGCCGCCGAAGCCGCCCCCAAACCCACACCCGCCACCTCCCATCCACCCGCCGCCTCCGGGAGTGCCGCCCACCCCACCCGCGTTGCCCCCGGGCCACTGCTCTCCGTACCACGTGCACCACGACACGGCGTCGGCAAGCGCAAGCACGCTCCTCTACGCGTCGCCGGCGTCTGCGGGCGTGCTGATAGGCACGCACATCCTCACCAACGACGCGACGCCCGAAATGGACGAACAAAGCGTGCCCAATCCCGAGCAGTGCTGCGAACTGTGCGCGGGGGACTCCGCGGCGCAAACGCTCTATTCGGACGTCTCGCGCACAAACCCGTCCGGCTGCCCGGCCTTCTTCCTAAGCTACGCCACGGGCGTGGGGTGGATCTGCCAGTTCCACAGCGACAACGCGACCGTGGCCTCGAGCTACGCCACGGCGTCGATTGCATACGTTGCAAAGTAAATGCGTGTGGGTGCGTGTTTGTGTGTAAGTGTGTCAATCCTCCAAAAGCACCCGTTCCCGACGCATGGCCCTTCCCCTGCGCACCACCGCCAGCGCCTCCTCGCGGCTGAGCCCGAAGATTTGCTGCAGCGAGCAGTCGGCATTGTCGGTCATGCGCGGCGCGAGCAGAAAGATGGTCGCGGGAAACTCGGTCCAGTCGCACACCGCCTTCCGCCGTTTGCAGCAGTTCTTCTCGTTGAACGTTCCCGGCGGGCGCAGCCCGAACATCCGCTCGATGCACGGCTGGTACCACGGGTAGGTCCGCGCGCCTATAATGAAGCTGCGCGCATCCCGCTCGGATTGGACCATCGGGTCGAACATGCCGGCCAACCGGATGTCGTACTCGAACTCCACCATGCGCGCGTCGTGGTAGTGGAAAAAGTCGATCTCGAACGAGTGGTCGTAGTGCGTGTGCGGCAGGAACTTGCACTCGAGCTCCACCAAATCGCAGGCGCACCCGATCTTCATGCACCGGACGTGGTCCCTGAGCTTGCCGCGGTACGGATGGACAAAGGATGCCCCGCCGATCGGCGCCCTCTTTCCGGCCGGGATCTTGAACGACGTTCCCGTTTCCGTGTTCTTGGTTTGCGCGTGGCACCGGCCGTCGCACACGGCGCACTTGCCCTCCAGCATCTGCAACATCTCCTTGTTGTCCTTGGGGCGGATCGTGTACATCCAGCAATGCATGGTGTCCTCAAAAATGTCCCGCTTGTTGGGCGCCATCAGCAGCTGCCCACCGTACAGGGGTTGCGGCCAGACCGACCACTCCCTCTGGATCTCCCGCACGACCTTGTCTTGCTCGATGCCGGATGGCAGAAAACAATACTCCTCGACGCTCCTCACAAAGCCGTTCATGACGCGCCGGTACCCCGCCCAGATGTACCCGAGAAACTGTTGCGCAACCTCGCGAAAGAGCCGGTTCACTTGCACGAGGGCCATCAACTCTTTCAGTTGCGTTCTCAGCCACGCGTCGGACCCGGACGCGTATGTTTGTCTGACAATTTGCTCGACGAGGTCCTTGGTTTCCACGACTTTGCGCACGCTCATTTGTGTCGCCACGTACGAGCGCGCAAGGCCGTACGTTGCCAAGGTTACAAGTAACAAATCACCAACTCACACGCTCACACACACGTGTTCACTCACTCCGCACGCAATTCCCAAGGCCACTCCCGCCCCATCAGATAGCACCCGGGCCGCTTGACCTCCGGCGCGTTTGGGTAAGGCGCCTCGAGCGCGATCGCCCTCGCCTCCAAAAACCCGTCCGTGCCCCGCTGCGTCAGCTCGTTGAGCCGGACGAGGTCGTCCGGGCCGCGCAGGCCGAGCGCGTGCGCAAAGCGCACGTTGCCATCGCACTTTTCCGCGACCTGGTGCGCGAAGGCGTGCCGCTGCAGCGCCGTGACTTCCCACGGGGCATAGTTGAAGTCGTCCAACGCCTTCGGGTTGAGCATCCACCAGAGCAGGCGGGGCTCCAGCGCCAGCGCCCGGGGCATGTCGTTGACGTCGAGGGCGCCATGGCCGCAGGGGCACACGTGGAAGGGCGAGACATCGATCTGGTTCAGGTGCCGCTCGAGGTAGTGGTAGAGGCCCACGTTCGCCTCGAGCACGGCCTCGAGCACATCGCGGAACCACTCGAGACTGAAGTCCTTGGTGTCCTCGTCCAGCATCTCCTCGCAGAACAGGCTGTCCAGCAGATCTTTTACAAACTGCCGATTGGCCTTGATGTCGGCGCTCTGTTCGTTCGGATACTTCTGCACCCGTTGCGCCATGACGCGTCGGATGAACCAGGGCCTGTCGGTGAGGCCCCGGTACACGCGCGGCACGTAGGCGAGGCTGTTGGGGTCCTCAGCGGTCTGGATGACGAGGTACGTCGTTTGCGCCTCGTGCGGCCGCGCAAGCTCGGCGTCGTAGGCATCCTTCAGCTTCTTGCTCAAGCGGAGGTGCGTGCCGTCGTTGACGTTGCCCTGCTCTGCCTCCGCGTCCAGCGCCTCCATTGCCTCGTGCAGCGCCCGCTTTTGGGCCGTTGACATTTTTTGTGTGCGCACGTACGAGCGCGCGCGGTTGCCAAGGCAACCGCGCGTTGCGGTTGCACACGCCTGCCTTTTTTGGGTTGTGACGCGTGACACGTAGGGGGCCAGAAACTCCAGGCGCGGAGGGTCCTTAAAAAATTTTTTTATCACCGGCCAACACCGAAGAAAAAACAACTCGCCGTTCCAACCCCGTTTGCCTACGTGTCACGTGTCACGCGTTAGTGGGCCCTAGCTGGATGGAGTACGCGGTGCCCACAATTCCTTCGAGCTTTCCCAAGCGCGCCAGCACCTGCTCGAGCGTCTGGGACAGCCGCACATTCTGCTCCTTGAGCCCCTTCACCTCTTCCTTGAGGCGCACGTTGTCATCCCGCATTGTCATGTGCTCATCGTGCATCTGGTCCTCGTAGGCGTTCGCCTCTTGCGCGTCGCTGAGCGAGGCCATGTTGAAGTGTGGGCGCGGCATTCTCTTTTTTTGCGCAAACGTACGAGCGCGCGAGCTACTCTGCGCACTCCTCACACTCCTCAAACAACGGCTCCAACCACGCGTGCCCACCTACTTCATCGTACGTCGTCGGCTGCCACACCACGTAGTCGTGCAGCAACGGGAACAGTGCCGCGGCATCGATGCCCGTCTTGGACTTCTTGCTCATCACGGGCGAACGACGAACAAGTGGCTTCCTTGCCCTCTTCAGCGACGGGTCCTTCTCGCGTATGCGCTTCCACCGTGCGCGCATCTGTTGGACCGAGCGCCACGGCATGTAGTGCTGGAGGCGCAACCAGCTCACGTTGCCGTTTGTGAGCGGCGACGCGTAGCGCGCCAGGATCTCGTCCTCCTCCTCGGTCCACGGGCGGGTCGTCCTCGCCGCCGGTGGCTTTGCGCACGCGACAAGCGCCATCTCCGGTTCTTGCGCTCACTCACACACGTACGAGCACACACTTGCTATCTTCTATACCCCCTTGCACTCGTGCTGGTATGCGCGCAACGACACTTTGGTAAACGTGGGCAGGCTGGTGCACACCAGGCCCAAGTAAATCGCATACTTGATCACGCTCGTGCTGCCCGTCTGCGACCGGCTCAGCGCCACGGCCGCGGGGTTGACAAAGAGCAGCGCGAGCGAGCCCGACGTGGCGACGGCCTGCGTGAACCACAGCGCCGTGGCGGCGACGAGCGTTGCCTGGTGGCACGCCAGCTCCTTGCGGTTGCCGTTGGTCGCCGAGACGGCCATGGTGGCCACCATGGCCGCCGAGAAGCAGATGCGCGTGCCCACTGACAGGCTGATCAGCAGCCCGATGAGCAGCCGGCCGATGGACGCAAACTTCTCGCCGTCGCTGCCCAGCAGCGGGGCGTCGGCGAAGAGCATGAGCACGGCGCTGGTGACGTCGATGACCGACATCGGCCCGCCGAGCGTCGTGATGGGCGCGTCGCGCTTCCAGTTGATGTCGAGGCAGTAGCGCAGAAAAAAGTGCACAAAGGAGCACACGAGCCCCACGATCTGGAAGCGCAGCGTGACGTCCTGGCCGTCGGCGGCGAGGAAGGGCGCCGCGAAGATGAGCACCACGAGGCGCGACCCCCACGCCGCGACGCTGATGATGCCATCGGTGAGGATGTCGGCAGTGTCGTAGCGCGAGATGGCGTTCTGTGGCGTGATGTCGTCCGAGTAGGCGTGGCGGCAGCGCAGCGTGTCGATGACGTTGGTCAGGAGCCAGCGCGACGACGTGGCGTTCTGCGAGCCGCGCACGAAGACCACCGCGGCCGTGAGCAGCAGCACAAGCAGGCGCGCGCTCGCCGAGGCGAGTGCGTCCGGGTAGGCCTGCTTGATCTTCTTGAGCGAGTCGGCGTGCGTCGCCATGAGGCTGCCCAGGCCGTCGAGTGGCACGTCGATCCGGATGCGGCGCGTGGCGAAGCGACGAAAGGGCACCGAGGGCAGCACCTCGCACGTGCCGAGCCCCAGGCCGCAGTCGGAGTGGTAGATGTCGCGCTGGTGCGCCAGCTCCTCGATGAGCGCCGAGCAGTTCTCGCCCGCCTCGACGACGCGCCGGCGCTTCTCCAGCACGTCGGAGCCGTACTCGTACAGGAACATGCCGCTGAGCGTGAGCCACACGCTCGCCTCGTTGGCCGCCTCGATCGGGAAGAGGCGCACCGGCGCGTCCTCCAGCGCGCTTGCGCAGCGGTCGTCAAACGTCAGGTCGGTGTCGAAGACCTTCAGGTCGATCATCGACGTCTCCAGCCTGTCGTGCGCATCCACCTCGAAGAGCAGGATGGGGTAGTCGGTGGGCGTGGGCTGCACCGGCGCGAAGCACAGGTGCGTGGTCGAGAGCCAAAAGGTCTGCCCACGGGTGAGCCGGAACGTGCCGTCGAGCCCCGCGAGCGACGCGGGCTGCGCCGCCGCGTAGGCCGCCTGGTCGTTCTCGAACACAAAGGTCGTGTGCACAAGCCGCTGGTCGCTCGCGCTGCCATTGGGCGCCACGAGCGCCAGGTCCTGGCACAGCTGCGCGTACTGGCGCGGCGGGCTGAGGTCGCCGCACGCCATGCTCACGCTCTTGTGCAGCCGGCTCGAGAAGATGGAGAGCGACTCGCCGCCGGGCGCGACCGCCGTCTCGAGGTCGAGGAGCAGGTGCACGCGCTGCAGCGGCGAACCCACGTCCATGTACACGATGGTGTAGTCGGCGCGACGCGCGACGCGCAGGCACGTGGCGTCGTCGCCCAGGTCGGCAAAGTCGACGTCGGCCCGCGGCGCGTACGCCAGCGACACGAGCCCCGCCACCACGAGAATCGAGAGCGCCAGCAAAAAGGTGAGCCCGATCGTGCGCGAGGCCGTGCGCACCTCCTGGTCGGTGTAGATGTACTCGCGCCGGCGAGGCTTGACCGCCGTCACTTTCGCGTACTGCGCCATGTCGCCGCCGCCGCCACCTCCTCCTCTCTATCCCTTATAACCGTGCGCTTGACTTCTTATGAGTAATAATGGCGCGGGCGCGGGCGCCATGAACAATGCCGACATCTTCGGCATCGTGTGCATCGTGCTCGGGCTTCTGCTCGTGATCCCGGCGCTCTACGTCAGCCCCGTCTTTTTGATCATCGCCGGCGCCGTGCTGGCTGCTGGCATCGTGCTGATCATAACCGGCGGCAGCATGTGCCGCAACAAGCAGGACGTCAAGCCGCAGAAGCGACCCCTCTACGCCGAGGCCGTGCCCAAGCTCATGGAACTGGAGGTGGAGCGGAAGACGGACCAAGCCTTGGAGCCACCACCCCTCACGGGGATGGCGTTGTGAGTTTCTTTTACAAAATTATAGAACACGACACAGTTTACACGGTTCTGCCGTCACGCACTCGACGCCCCACCCCTCGCCGTCCCGGCGATGCGCACGCGTCAGATCCGGAAAAACTTCTGCTGCTCTTGCGGCCTCTGCCGCAGCGGCACCGGCCTCGTTCGCGTCGAGCCGTACCAGAGGTGCCAGGAGATGCACAGAACCGCCGAGCACAGGATGATGGTCGCGACGATGATCATCAGCACCACTTGCAGCGGCACCGGCACCTCGTAGGGCGGGGGCGACGAAGGCGGCGGCGCGGGCGGCGGCGGGCTCGGCGGGTGCGCGGGCGACGGCGGTGGGAAGGGCGGCAGCGTCTTGGCGTGCCACGGGCACCACGTGGCGTCGTTCTCGGCGTGCAGCGCGCCGTCGAAGCCGTCGGGCATGTAGAAGTCGACGCCCTTGAAGTTGTGCACGTGCGCCGTGCCCGCGGGCGACAGCGCCACGGCCTCGGCCTCGGTCATGTAGAGCGGCCAGTAGCCCTCGTGGCACATGGCGACGGTGGGCGGCGGGGGCGGCGCCGACGGCGGGAAGGGGCACTCGTCCACGTAGATCCGGAAGAGCGCGGGGCCGTCCTGATTGGTGTAGGCGTCGTAGACGGCCTGGTCGCGGTTGGCGCCGATCGAGTAGTGCGTGTTCGCCGTGGCCGGCTCGTTGGGCGGGTAGTCGCCCGGGTAGGTGGTGTAGGAGAGGTAGAGGTACGGGTGCATCGTGCCGGCCGTCTCGTTCTCCCACTGCTGAACGCCGTCGTTGCGGAACTGCAGCTTCATGTCGTTGGAGATCAGGTACTCCGAGGTGGGGAACTCGTGCGAGGTGTCCGACTGCGGCACCACCGTGACGAACTTGCCCTTCATCTCCTGGATGAGCGCCGGCGTGAGGTCCTCAAAGTACACGAACGACTCGCCGGCGCAGCACCAGGGCGAGTACCGCGCCACGGACACCTCCTTGACGAGCCGTCCCGACTCGCATTGCGAGAGGGCCAGCCCGAGGAGGGCCAGCATTTGGATGCTGCTTTAGTAAGTGAAGCGCAATCCGGACATATTTCTTTTTACACGCACGCACTCACACTCACACGCTCGGCTCAAGGTCCATCGACTCATCCAGGAGCTCCTTCTCGCGCGCAATCTCCAGGTTGCGGCGCTTGCAGGACAGCGACTCCATGGGCGCCTCGTCGTCCTCGTCCGTGTCGCCCAGCTTCCGCTTATGCCGCTCCTGGCCCGAGAAGGTGCGAGGCTTCGCCTCCATCGCCTCGTGCAGCGATGGGTCTGCGTCCTTGTGCTGCCCAGCGCTGCGCTTGTTGCGCACGCGGAGGCGCATGCACAGGCCCTGGTCGGCCACGCGCGCCTCCTCCTCGGGGGTGCGCATGCCGCGCGCGTCGAGCGCCGAGAGCGTGAAGCGCTGCCACGTGCTGCGCGCAAAGAGGTTGCCCTCCATCGTGATGCCCGAGTCGAGCCCTCGCGCCTCCGCCTCCTGCTCGAGCACCTCGGGGTCGTTGAAGGCGATGGAGCGGCCGTGCGAGAACGAGTGCACCGCCTCCGTGAGCCCCTTGCTTGCGCGCGTGCTCTTGAGGTGCTTGGCCACGTCGCAGAAGCGCGACTGCGCAAGCGGGACGCTGCAGCTCAGCGGCAGCAGCTCCTTGGTCTTCTCCTCGCCCGTCTCCTTGCTGCGGGCGTCCACCACGCCCGGGAACCGGAACGAGATGTGCGGCAGGGCCGCCAACGTCTCCTCGCGCTCCTCCTCGCCGTAGACGTCCGGGAACTTGGAGCGGTACTTGTCGACGTGGGGGTGCACGTCGTTGTGCAGCGTCTCGACCATCTTGATCGAGAAGAACATGCCCAGCTGGTCCCACTCATACGGCAGCGCCGGCACCGCGGCGGACGGGTCGACGCTCGCCTTGGCCGCGCGATCCGAGGCGCCCGGCTCCGGCCGCACGCCCGTGTCGGCCGAGTCGGGGTACGACACGCTGTGCTGCACCGAGTCGTGGTCGCTGCCCGCGTCCGCCTCCGGCAGCGACGGCGTCTGCGGCTGCTCCTCGAGGTAGGACTCCTCGGCGTCCGGCTCGGACGGCGGGGCCACGCGGAGCTGGTCGGGCCCCACGTCCTGGTCGTCGGCAAAGTCGATGCCCGCAATGAGATCGGCGGGGTCAAAGGTGGGGCCCGCGGCGGTGCTGCTGGACGCGGCGGCGGCGGCGGAGGCGGCGGGCGCGGGCTGCCGCTGCTGCTGACGCGCCTCCTCGAGCTGCGCGTCCTGCCAGTCCTTCTCGCGGCTCGGGTTCGGGTGGGTGCCCTTGAACGAGTCGGGCACCGAGGTGAACCGGCCGCCTGCAATGCCCGGAACGGTGGCCAGCTTCAGCCCCGTCTCCAAGACGAAGGCCGCCTGCTCGCTCGCCGTGTGCTTGTTGAAGTAGATGCCGTTGAACGAGTCGTCGGGCTTGATCGGCACGCCGCGCTCGAAGCCCTCGGGCATGATGCACGTGGGCAGCGCGCGGTGGTTGGTCAGGTGGTCGAGGCGCTTCTGGCCGAGCGACAGGCCCACGGTCGAGTTGAGCGGCCGCTGCATGTCGGCCGGGGACTCGAACTCCGGGTCCAGCTTGGTCATGTCGGTGCCCTGGAACATGTGCTTCGGGTGGATGCCCGAGAGCGCGGCCTTGGGGTCGGAGAAGCCCCGCCCACCGGAGCGCATGCACGCGTCCTCGATGTTGAACCCGCTCGAGGCGCGACCCGACTGCGCCCAACGGTTGACGTGCACCTTCTTCGGGATGCGGATCTTGTTTTCGATCGGCGACCACGCGATCATGAAGAGCACGTCGCGCATGCTCTCGACGGACATCGAGTGGTGCGCCATGAGCGAGAACATGCCGGAGGCGGAGGCCTGCTTGATCACGCGCGCGCTGTTCATCCACAGCGACTTCTGCTTGGCGCCGCCCGGGAGCGCAACCGCCCCGTCCGCGGCCGCGTGCTGCTTGACAAACGCCGTGAGGCGCGCCCAGTTGAAGTCGAAGTCAGCCGGCCCCTTGAGCACCACCTCGCCCGGCAGCGTCTCAAACTCCCAGCCCTTCTTGCGGATGCCGATCTTGGCCTCGTCGAACCCAAAGTGGGTGGAGACCTTGCCGTTGGCAATGTCGAGCAGGAACCCCATGTCCATGCCGCGGTTGAGCAGGTCCGTCGCGTTCGGCATGCACGCGCCCGCCGCGCGCCGCGCGTCGACCAGGCGGCCGGTGGAACCCATGCGGTGCTTGGGCTCATTCTTGTCCCACACGTCGGTCAGGATCTTGGTCACCTGCCCGTGCTCGCTGCCCTCGCGCGCGATCTTCGTGGTGAGCCCGCGGCTGCTGAGCTCGCACCGCAGCTCGCGCTGCAGCGCCAGCTCGTCGGCCGTATCCGCCGCGCGCTGGCGCGTCATGCTGTCCTTCATGGTCTGGACCGCAAGCGGGTACACGGGGTGCGTGGGCTCGCCGTGCTCGTTGTTGGGAGGCTGCGGGCGCGTGCTGTTGCGCTGGTCCCAGTCGTCGGGCGTGCCAGTGCGCATCTGCACCGCCGGGCCCGCGACCGAGCCAAGCGGCGACGCCTCCGCCATCACCTCTTCCGCCTCCGCCTCCGCCTCCGCGTCGCCGGCATCGGCGCCCAGTGGCGGGTCGTTGAACTGCTGCGACTCCGCCGCGTCCAAAAACGCTGCGTCGAAGACGGGCTCCGCCTCCGTTCCACGGCCCTGGGGCGCCGGCTCCGGCGCCGCGGGCGCCGCCTGCGGCGCGGGGTCGCCCACCAGCACGCGCCGGTCGAGCTCCGAGCCGTGCAGCTGCGCGAGTACCGTCTTCATCTGGAAGGTGTGCGCGGCCGTGGCGGGCGAGTGGTCGAGCGAGTGCGACCACGCGTTGAGGATCACCTCGTGGTCGAGGCAGCGCTGCAGGCTGCACACGACGTCCACCAGCTGCTCGATGCAGAAGGGCGACAGGTAACCCTTCTCGTCCGGGCGCATGTCCGGGAAGTCGATTCCCGACTCGGGCAGCCCAAACTTCTCAAATACAGCGCTCTCCACCGCGAAGAGCTCGAGCATCATGCGCAGCTTGATCTTCTTGCGCTTCGACGGGCGCGGCAGGTTGTACTCGGTCCACAGGATCTCGTACCACTTGTTGCACAGCAGGTTGGCGTAGCTGAGGTTGGGCTTGCACGAGGGGATGTGCTTGATGAAGATCAGCACGTAGGCCACGAGGCTGGCCAAGACGCGGTACCGGTTGACCTGCTGCTTGACGTCGTCGGAGCACTTCTGCACGTCAAAGTCGACGTCGCCCACCTCGTGGTCGTCATTTGAGTGGACGATGTGCGCCCACGAGCGGTCCGAGAGCGCCGCGCGGTTGGTCGACAGCTCCACGTCGGCTTTGAGCCCCAGCGGGCCGCAGTTGGTGCAGATCAGGTGCGATTCGTAGTGCAGCGAGTCGAGCACGACCGTGGTCCAGCTCTCCAGCCCGTTGGCGCCGATCGTGCGGACGGTGCGCGTGTTCAGGACCCGCTGTTCCATCGTGATCGACTTGAGGTACTCGATCCGCTCCGAGTCCTGCGAGGCAAAGTCGTTTGTGATCTCATCGTAGTACACGAGCCGGCCGCAGAGGTTGTCGAAGCCGCCGTTCATGCCCGCCTTGGCGGACGAGGAGCCCGACGGGTGCACCCAGCCCTCAGGCAGCAGCGCCATCATGCGCTTGGCGCGCATCGACTTGCCCGAGCCGGGGCCGCCGCACAGCAGCAGGAAGAACGAGACCTCCTGAAACGGCTCGAAGGCGTGCACGTGGCACTCGAGCATCAGCTTGACGTCGCGCCCGGCGATCTGCACGCCGCTCGAGAAGAGCCGCATCAGGAACGCGCGGTGGTGGCCAAAGGGCGTGAGGTCCGTTGCGACGAGTGCCTGCCCGTGCGCCTGCCCGACGTTGGCCGTGCCGAGGGCCGCGTCGGGGTTGTTCGGGTCGACGACGCGGCCAAGTTGCGGATCGCGCGCCGCGCGCCGCCGGCCGATCTCGCCGCACTCCCTGACCGCATCGTCCACGCCCACCTTGGCCACGTCGTAGTAGCCGGGCGGGATCTGCTTGATGCACTTGGCGCGGCTGTAGGTGTGCGAGTACAGTTGCAGCCCGAGCTTGATCGTCGCTTTCGTCGCCTCGGCGTGCTCGGCGCGGCGCACCTTCATCGCCCTCTTGACATCGAACACTTCCGTGCGGTCGCCATCGGTTATGTTGTAGTCCTTCCTGTTGATCTCGAGGCGCTTCTGCTTGTTGTCGTCGTGGACCATCGCGTGCACCTTCTCCTGCTCGATCGCGATGTCCCGGAGCGGCTGCCGCACCGAGACCACCCACTTGTCGCCCTTCTCGGTCTGCGCCTTGCCGTAGGTGCGCTTCTCGAGCACGGCCTCCTCGGCGGCACTCTTGTCGAGGCTGTCTTGGCTCAGCATCTCCGTCTCGAGCACCGCGCGGGCCAGCTTCTGCTGCTCCGGGTCCATCGAGTCCTCACCCATGCGGTGGAAGAGCGCCAGCACGGCGTCGCGGTTCTGCTCAAAGGTGGTGAGCCCGCGCTCCACCGCCTTTTTTAGGATCGGGTTGCTGTCCTTGTTGCGCTTCCAAAAGATCCGCAGCAGGCACTCCTCCGGCTCGACGTTGCCGTGCATCTTGTGCGGCAGCGGGGCGCTCATGATGTCCCTAACGCTCGGGTCGTGGCACATGTGGCACCAGCCGCTGTCCTTGACGTGCTGCGGCGGGTCGAAGTCGCCCGTGGCCTCGTCGTACCAGAGGCGCGGGTCGGTGAGGGACGGGTGCAGCTCGATGGGCTTGCCGCGCGCGTCCAGCGTGCCCGCCGTGAACACGTTGACGCCCGGGCCATCCTCTGACGGCTCCACGAACCGCTTGTGGTTGTGCGAGATCGTGGGGCCGATGGGGTGCTGCCCCCCAAACTCGTCGTTCGGGTCCTTCTCGAAGGGGTGGACGGCGCAACCCGGCGGCGTGTCCTTGGCAATGTTCGCGTAGTACGGCCGGCCCTCCTGACCCTCCGTCTTGCCGCCCACGGTCTCCATGAACTTGAGGTAGTCCTGGTTGCCGCAGATGCGCTTGTACTGCGTCGCCGCGGTCACCTCCAAGTTGTCGTCCGTCAGGTGCGTGCGCTGCAGCTTGTTCTGCTGCAGCAGCTTCGAGGTGCGGTCCTTCTCGGCCATGCCGTTGATCTGGCCGGAGCGCTTGATCTCGGCATTCTCGTCCATCACCTTCTTCACAAGCATGTCGAGCGAGAAGCCCTTGTCGAAGATCAGCATCAGGATCTTGAAGCCCACGTACTTGCCCTCCGGGTTGTGCATGGCAATGTGCACGAAGCAGAACATCATCGCCGTATCCTGGCTCGTGACCGGGTCCGTCGACGCCGCGTTGGGGCAGTAGGTGTACGTCGAAATCTTGCCGTTCTCCCGCTTCATTGCCTTGGAGAACTCCTCCGGGTCCTTCTTGCGAGCGTCGCAAAGCTCCTTGTGGAACGGCGACGCGACGAAGCCCTTGGCCATGCCGACGCTGAGCAGGCCCATGAGGGCGCACGTGGAAACGGTGCGCGCACGCGCTACCGGATCGGTCTGCGCCGTCATGTCCGACACGCGCTCCGCGTCCGACGCCTGCTGCCACGCGGCCACAAACCCCATGTCGATCACGCGCGCCGGCCGGCACTTGACGCCCGGCGGGAACGGGCCCGTGTTGTTGTACTGCACCCAGTACCCTGGCATGCCGGTGGCAAACACGGGCGGCTGCGGATCGATGCCGTTGCCCATGATCATCGGATCAAACCCTGGAATGTCCTCGAGGGGCTTGTGCAACGAGCGCGAGTTGAACACGGAGGTCGCCGCGTCGTCGTTGTTGGCGCTGCTTCTGCCGGCGTCGGAGGCCGAAGGGCCGGGAGAGCCCCCACCCACCCCGGCCCCGGAATCGCCATTGCCCGCTCCGCGCTGCCTGCGCAAATTGTTCTGTCGCGCCTCGTCGCCGTCGACGCTCGAGCCGTTGAGCCAGGACTGGTTGTCATCACCATCGTCATCGTCATTGCCGCCGCCGTCGCCCTCGCTCTCCGCGGCCTCCCACTCCGCCTGTGAGGGCTCCACCTCCGCCAATTGGCGCTGCTGCTCCGCCTCCCACTCCTTCTCCTCGAAGGCGTCCTGCTCCTCGACCGCGAGCTCCTGCTCCTCCCTCAACATCTCCATGTCGGCATCATCGTCATCGTCCATGGGGCGTGACACGCGCGTTTGCGCAACTCTTGACAATTTGCGCACACGCCCTTAGCGGTGTTTGGTCCTGATCGACCCCCGTTCGTTAAAAGTTGCAAAGCGATTGCTGATTTATTGCTTGCAAAAATTGTCAAACGCCACATTCGTCCCACGTTCGAGATAACGCGCCCAGGGGCGCGGTATGGGTAGTGGCGTTGCCATGGTGGACGTAAACGCGGGCACCCTCGACGCGCTCCTTGGTGCCTATGACTCCGACACGAGCTCCGACTCCGGCTCCGATTCCGACGCTGATGCGCCTGTCGTCGCCGGCGCACTGCGTCGCAGCTACCTCAAGTTTGGCGTGAGCCAGGACTGGCAGAACCAATCCATCCTGAGCGCGTCGCAGTTTGCAAAGCTCGACCTGTACCAGATCGACGCGCTGCGCGACGACAACGAGGACCCGTACGGCACCAAGAAGGAGATGCAGGGCGCCACGCGCCACTTCCCGTGCCACGTCTTCTGGTCGAAGATGCTTGAGCCCAACAAGTACTCGATCTGGGGTCGGCGCACGGTCGGCGAGGGCGAGCAGGAGGCGGTCATCGCGATGCTGGAGGCGCAACGCGCGGAGCGTGAGGAGTACCTGCGGCTGAAAGAAGAGCGCCGGTGGAAGCTTGCAACCGAGCGCAAGGTGCAAGAGTTCAAGATGGCCAAGAGCGAGTCGCTTGCGAGGGCGCGCTCGGATGCGCGCCGCGCAAACGAGGCGCGCGCGCAACCGGCGCGCGCCCCCACCCGCTCGCAGACCCGCCGCATCGCCAGCATCGTCCACCGCATCCTTCGACGCAAGGACAGCGAGGACCTAAGCGAGGAACAGGCGGCCTCGTTGCTCAACCGCGGACTGGCGCGCCTTGGGATCGCCACGCTTGTAGCGGGCGGCCTTGCGCTCACAAGCGCGATGATGTACTTCCAGCGGCTCCAGGAGACTGGCCACGACGAGGAACTGCTGGCGCTGCCCGAGTTCCCAGCACTGGCCGCGCGCATGGACAACGACCCGATGGCCAGCGTCACCGACCGCGTCTTTGCGATGCACCTGGCCAGGTCCAAGGCTCAGCGCGTGCGCACCGGCGTCGTCGAGGACGGCGAGGAGCAGTGGACGCAGGAAGAGCGCGACGAGTGGATGCGCGAGCACAAACTCATCGGGATCGGAACGCGGCTGTGCTAATCTGCACTCTGCCAGAACTGAGAACTGAGAACTGAGAACTGAGGACCCAATTGCACGTCCAAGAATAGGGACCCTGCGCACGGGGGTAGGGTCCCTATTCTTCAGTTGTCCTTCGTGCTCTCTGCGTGAAGGCCTGGGTGCCGCAAGAATAGGGACCCTACCTTTCCACAAATAAGTGTAAAATAATGAGCTCGGCCTTCGAGATCCGTTTGCTGCGAGAAGTAGTTGAGCACCCAGGGGGAGGGCTGGGTGCTCAACAAAGTTCCCCTACGGATTCCAATTCGACCTCTTAATAATTTTATTAATGGGTCATTAATGAATCGGGTCAGTACCACCGGCCGCCCACGTTGGTCCACCCGCTCGCAGAGATGGGCGCAAAGAGTGGCTCGCGCGGCAGCGGCCTGGGCCGCGCGGTGATCGAGATGTCCGTGACGCGCTCGCCCGCCGCGAGCACGCGCCAGCGCTCCGCCTGCAGATCGGGCGCGTCCAGCGCGGGCGGCGACACGCGCGCAACGTACGCGCTCGCCGCGGCCACGAGCTTGGCGAGCGCCACGCGCGCCTGGCTCGCGTTCGTGTAGATCATGTTGTGCGAGACGTACATGGCGCTCACGCCCGTGCTTGTGCGCGCTTGCACGAGCAGGAAGCCGCACAGCTCCGCAAAGCGGTTCGTGAGCACCTGGCACCCGCCCTCCACGAGCTCCCAGAGCGCGATGCGGCGCCGGCCGCCGATGGTGCCCATCTCGGTGTTGAGCCGTTCGTGCGCCGACCGGATGGCCGCGACCGCGTCGGCGCGCATCGAGACGAAGTAGCTGTTGGACGGGTGCGAGAGCTCCACGAGCGAGGCCGACGCGGCGCTCGGGTCGGCAAGCGATTGCTC
>Ga0209503_10000991_pt1 | contig 15414 bp, 9 predicted proteins | sample SouAtlMetagenome_2_FD_187448 | JGI IMG/M metagenome (GOLD analysis project Ga0209503, IMG submission 187448) | Marine eukaryotic phytoplankton communities from Atlantic Ocean - South Atlantic ANT15 Metagenome (SPAdes) (version 2) | ecosystem: Environmental > Aquatic > Marine > Oceanic | place... | reverse complement strand
GCGCATTCTCGAGGACCACAACGAAAATATTTGAGCCAACAGCCTCACTCGTCTGGACCTCCACATGCAGCGGAGAATGCTCTTTCGTGATCGGCTGCAAACGGCCCAGATATCGCTTTGGATACATCTCCAGCCATGCCAATGGAAAAAGCATCCAGCACCCCATCAATGCCCAGAGGTTGATTCTCCCCCTTTTCTCAACGCCAGTTGTGAAGACTTCGTAACCCTCTTTTTCAATCTGCAAATCCAGCAGACTTCCACCGACTTCGGAGTCCCGGTGGCGCACAGGAGTTTGGCCGATATACTCCCCGTTGGCATAAACATCTGCCTTGCTTGGGACTGAAGAGATGAGAATACTACTCGAACAAGAAGACAGAAGAACCAATGCGGCTAACAACCAGGCGAAAACGTGTTTTGGGGCGGTGTACATGGGCATCGCCCCCCAAACACCAAGAATTATGCCACTTAATAAACTCTCCGGTCAATCACTGCGCCGGATGGATTGAAATAAACCTGGTGCGAGACCATGAGGCTCCTTAAACCCGATTGAGTTCATAGACTTCATAGGAATCCATCACCTGGTCAAACACAGGCTTTGACACTGGATTCGACCCATTTAAAAAGGCATGTAAAGCATCCATATCGTGCACTGCAATTTTGAACATGACTTTTCTGTGGTCCGGTGCCACCGTACCAATTGTCTTGCTTAAGTCAGCAATCTTCTTCCTTTCAGCAACCCCTTGATCCGATTGCATGAAACCCATAAACTTTTGGAATTGGCCTTCTTTGAGCATTCCGACCACCAGTATTTCCCTCATGACTTTTTGCCGAAAGAAAAGAACGAAACTCACTCATCCAGCAAACAATAAAGGTGCATAGTCAACTGCATATGTTTATGAATTCTATGTGTGAATCCACCGGAAGTGCAGACGCCCCCTCAGACTCTTCATGATTCCATGCCCTCCAGTGCTTTATCTAATTAGTGGGGAGACGTACTGCAGGGCCTTCCATTTTTAACTTTCCACTCGTCCAAGGATCTCGTTTGCGTCTCACGTGTTGCTTGCCTGCTGTTCACCTGGTTTTTTTGAGTTTTAAAAGGGGCTGTGGCTTGGTGACCTTCGAAATCCTTTGCAGGCTTTCCGTTCGTATCTTTTCGAAGCGTGCATAACGTGGGACACGTTGAACAACGCCGAGCAACTTGATCAAACGTTGTGCAGTGAAGCTGCGTGTGCATTTTAAATGGAATTTAAATGAAAAGCTTTATGACAGGACTGGCCTCCAAGGCAAGGGCAATCGCTCAGGCCACCTCGTCTGTGGTAGCGTCAAGATCCACGTCGCCACCGACGTCACTGACGTTATCACTTGTGGCATCCCTGTCCATGTCCCCGTCCATGTACTTTGCACAAGCAGTTGACCATTGGGAAGCCGTTCTGCAGGATGGAACCCAATGGCACTATTGGCTCCCGAACAACCAACCAGCGAATGATTGGTTCGAAGGGGGATTCAGTGATGCAGCCTGGCCTGAAGGCCCCTCCGGTTTTGGTTATGGCGATGGAGATGACAACACCGTATTGCCAAATACAACAGCGGTTTACTTGCGTCACACCTTCGAGATTGACAACCTCAGCAATTGGTTGGATGCCCATTTCTACATGGATTACGATGACGGCTTTGTTGCCTACCTCAATGGCACGGAAATAGGCCGCGGCAATGCCGGACAGCCGGGCGAATTCATTGCATGGAACCAAGGCCTAGAAATGGACCAGGAAGCCGTGCTCTACGCAGGAGGAATCCCGTCTTCGTTTCCGTTTGACCTGTCACTGCTGACAGAAGGATCCAACACCTTGGCCATCGAAGTCCACAACATGGGGCCATCGTCTTCAGACTTGACGGCTCGTCCTTTTTTGTTTGCAGGAGTGCCTTTGGAAGGCCTGGGCTATGGCTCGCCGCCGGCATGGTTCAATCCCTCGGGAGCTGACGTCCATCCCGTTACGTTTGAGGTCAACATGGCAAATGAAACAGTCTCACCCGAAGGAGTATATCTGGCCGGGGGAGGATATTTTGGTGTGCCCGGTGACAACCCCATGACAGATGCGGATGGGGACGGGACATGGGCGATAACCATAGAAGTTCCGCATGGATTTACAGGGTACTACACCTTCGTCAATGGCCTTTGCGCGGATTGGAGTTGCAAAGAAAACATTGCCGGATTGCCTTGTGCGCATCCTGAGCACTACAACGACCGCCAACTCACAAACGTGACTGAAGCCATATCAGTGCAAACGTGCTTTGGCCAGTGCACAGACGATGGGTCGTGTGCTCTAATAGAGGGGTGCATGGACAGTGAAGCCCTCAATTTCTTTCCAGACGCTGCTTTGGACGACAGTTCGTGTGTCTACTTTACCCAATCGAATTTGCCGATCGTAATCATCACGACGGATGAAGCCATCATGGACGACCCCCGGATCGTCGGGAACATGATGGTGCTCAATGATTCTTCGGGCTTCAACGAATTGGGTGATCCTCCCACGGATTACAACGGCCAAATTTCCATCGAGATTCGCGGTTCCTCATCACAAATGTTCCCGAAAAAATCCTACGCGCTTGAGACCCAAGATGCAGATGGAGAAAATAACAATGTTTCCCTCTTGGGGATGCCTGAGGAAAACGACTGGATCCTATACGGACCGTATTCTGACAAATCCCTCATGCGGAATGCTTTGGTATTTGAATTGGGAGAAAAATTGAACCGTTATACGCCGCGCAGGCGGTATTGCGAGGTCTTCATTAACGACGATTACCGGGGGGTTTACATGCTCATGGAAAACATCAAGCGAGATGCCAACCGGGTGGACATCGCGAAGCTTTTACCGGAAGACATTGAGGGAGATGAAGTGACCGGCGGTTACATATTGAAGGTGGATAAATTTACCGGCGACTTCGAGGGAGGCTGGAATTCTCCCTACCCAACGGTGGCAGGAGCGGAAAACTTCATTCAATTTCACAAACCCGAGGCAGACGAGCTCAACGCTCCCCAGATGGAATACATCGAAGGGCACATCACCGCATTTGAAGATGCGCTTGCAGGACCGGACTTTGCAGATCCGGGACTGGGCTACAAACCTTTCGTTGATATGAATTCGTTTGTCGACCTCTACCTCATCAATGAATTATCGAAAAACATTGACGGCTATCGGTTAAGCACGTATTTCTACAAGCAAAAGGATTCCAATGGCGGTAAAATCGTCATGGGGCCGTGGTGGGATTACAATTTGAGTCTGGGCAATGTCGATTATTGCGAAGGGGCCAACACCGAAGGCTTCGAAGTCGACACCGATTGCGGCAACACCAATCCGTTTTGGTGGGAGCGCATGTTGGAAGACACGGCCTACCGTGATCTGACTCGATGCTTGTGGGAAGATTACCGTTCAGCGGCATGGAGCGATGAAAGCATCCACAATACCGTTGATTCGCTGGCAGCGTTGCTAGGGGAAGCGCAGGTGCGCGAATATGCCCGTTGGCCAAGGCTGGGAGAGTACGTTTGGCCCAATGCATTTGTGGGACAGACGTACGAGGAGGAGTTAGATTACATGCGGGATTGGATTGATGGCCGATTGGCGTGGTTAGACGCCAATATTTTGGGCGAATGCACGCCGGGTTGCACGGCCTCCGTAGCGTGCAATTTCAATCCGGAAGCCAACTTCGATGATGGCAGCTGTGAACCTTGCCCTTGCCCAGGCGATGTCAATGGAGATTTGGCTGTTTCGGTAGCAGACATGTTGCTTCTGCTGGCACAATTTGACTGCACAACGGGCTGCCCTGCAGACCTCAATGAAGACGGAGTCGTGGGGGTAGGTGACCTGTTGATTCTGCTCGCGTTATTTGGGACGGATTGTTGAGGGGCATTGAATTAGGAACTTCCCCTGGTTCATTCCTTGGTCCTTTGTGCAACGAGTGATGCACAGAATAGTGGAGCCGCCGGTAAAGTGCACCCCCTTGAGATGCCCAGGAATCACTGGCATTCCCGGAGGTTGACATGGAGGAGCCCCCTGAAGAGCCCCCTTTCATTCGCTGTGGAAGCCGAACACCCTCAACCCTGATTTGGTCAAGTAGGGTTTACAAATCCGCTCAGGATGTAAAGTCCACTTTACATGTGGCCTCAGCAGGTCGATTCGGACAAGTGTTTTCGAAATGAGTAATTTTCCGCCATGAAACACCTGAGATCACTTCTCTTTTTGCTTGGACTCTTTGTTTGGGCTGGTTGCTCAAAGGAAGAAGGCTGCACTTATGTCGAGGCATGCAATTATTCTGAAGACGCGGTTGTCGACGACGGCTCTTGCGATTTCGATTCATGCGCAGGTTGCACCGATTCGGAGGCAATGAATTACGACCCATCTGCAACAGTGGATGACGGCAGCTGCGAGTATGATCCTACTGCCACTACAACCGATTGTGTGTCTAACGTGGAATTTGACAACTACAACTATCCTGTGGTGGCTATTGGCGGTCAATGCTGGTTCGCAGAGAACCTCCGCTCCACCATTTTCCAAGATGGCACTCTCATTCCTGAAGAAACCGCAGCCGACTTTCCCAATCTGGTGACGCCAGCACAAACCACTTACAACAATTCAACCTCTACCTTCAATGCGCAGGGCCGTCACTACAATGGTCATGCGGCAGCAAGCACGGAACATGGAGGACTTTGTCCCAGTGGATGGCACGTGCCCAGCGAGCTTGATTGGATGGAACTGGAGTCCTTTTTGGTGGCAACAGGCTCAGGCAAGCGCATGGGTCAAGCCCTGAAGGCTTCCTCAGGATGGGCGCAAGCAGGGAACGGCGATGACACCTATGGATTCAATGCGTCCGGTGCAGGGCACATCTGGCCGGACGGCGGAACATACAGCCTCAACTATTACGGACATTACCATTCGTCAACGTTAACGGACGGCGGAGACGTCATGGTCAGAGGATTCTCCTTTGACTCTGACCAAATGGTCCGGGAAACCTATTGGGCCGTCACAGGATGCAGCGTACGTTGCATAGCTGACTGAGACTTTCTCTTCAATGAAACCAAAAAGGCGAGCTAAGCTCGCCTTTTTGGTTGCGGTTGACTACCGATTAAAGCTTTAAGTTGATTGAGATCGGTGACGTAATGCCCACTTTACATGTGGAGCCGCCGGGAGTCGAACCCGGGTCCAAACAAGCAACGCCTGCAGCGTTCTCCATGCTCAGTCCACGATTGATTTTCGATCAGGGGCTGACCGTGGACGGCCCACCCTTGACTTAGCCTTGTAAAGTTTCGCTACAGGGTCAAGACGCCCCTTTCGCTAGATCCATTCTCCTGATGCCCCATTGCCTCGCGGATAGGATCCGAACGACGAGACGGGACAGCTCGTTCTGCCACTCTGTGGCTAGAATTAGGCGAATCCTCCGAGAGGATTAGGCCGCGAGCGCGTAGGAAGTGTTGCCAGTTATGGCTTGGGTTTCTTGATTAACGAGTAGCCACCCTACGCACTCGGCATGCTGACCGCGACGTTCAGACTTGCTGTCAAATCCAAAATCGGCCCCATTTATTGTTGTTATTTCCACTTCAACTGCGAGATGTCAGAGAACTCGGCACCGTACAGTGCATGCCGTTCCAACAAAGCAGAACGGCCGACGAAGATACGGCTTGTCTTGAGCAGAAGTTACCGAATGACCAGGCGCTGGCGAACGGTCGCCCCATTGTGGGTGAAGTTGACAACATACGCACCCCGGGACAAGCCGAAGTCAGTGCCTTCAGGAGACAATGGTCCCTGCCAGACGATTCGGCCCATAGCATCCACAACGCAAGCCATTGTGCCCGCGTCAAAGCCACTGCCCCTCAAGACATCTCCTTCGCGGAGTGGGTTGGGATACAGCACCGCATCCTCTGCAGGGGGGCCATCAATTCCCGTAACGGGCGCCTGACCGAAATAGACATCGTCGAAATAAAAGGTCTCGCCGCCAAGCACCGCCTCTTCCCCAAACCCGAAAAAGATGACCAGAAGGTGGTGCGGGAAGCCCACCTCGAGTTCGGGCGTGTTGGGCAGCTCATTGCCAAAGTTGAATTCGAGGGTCTCCCAACCGGCCTGGCTGGTGTATTGGATGGTCTCCGTGTAGAATGGGTTTCCGCCGACCATTTCCGCCTTGAGCAGAATGGGTGTGCCGGCTTGTGGGGTCCAGACCCGGACGCTGACAATCTTCTCTTCGTCCGTGAACGGAACCGGATTGGCAAAGCCTTCAACGGTTCCGATCATGGTGCCCGCCCAAGTGGAGGCCGTTTCCATTTTCACCACCTCCACGACGAGGTTGTCCGGATTGGTGGGATCCACCACCACATTGGAGGCCGCGCCCCAGAAGTCATAGGTGGTCGGATTTACTGCGGGATCCTCGAATGTGCACGGGAGGTCCATTTGCGCCAATCCATAGCTAGCGTCGACCTGCTCGATGTCATCGAAATAGAACGTCGACTCCGCAGAGCCATCTCCTGTGGCCTCGAAATCGAACATGAAGACCAGCTTGTCAAACGTCATCGACATGGCATTGGTGAAGTCCCAATGGATCACTTCCCATCCACCCTGCATCACGTTCCACTGGTCCACTTCGAAGAAGAGGTCCGCCGGGCCTTCGAGCTTGAGCTTCATGCGGACGCCCTGACGTGGAGACCAGACCTTCATGCGAATGGAACTGGCTTCGGAAAAGTCCAACGGCGCATCCAAAGTGAGGAAGGATCCAGCCCATGTTGCGCCCCCATTCCGCACCACGCTGCCCACGGTATTACTGACATTCCCCTCCCCCACATCGGGGTTGGATACGACCTCGGCAGTGCCCCCGTCAAAGTCGGTGAAATCAACCGTGGTGACCGCGGTCTCGAAATCAACCGGCAAGCTGACTTGGGCAGAAGCCACAGAAAAAATGGACATAAAAAAAGCCCCAGCTAGAAGGGCATCCAGACATTGTAGACGCATCAAACAAGGATACGACCGAAATCAAGGAGTCGAAACAGCGCCCTCCACCCGCTCATGGACGTTGGTTCGGATGTTGTCCCAGAAGAGGTTGAAGTCGCCCACGTGCCAATTGTCGCGGTGCAGCCACTTGCCCACCAAGAACATGTGGGGTTGGTCCACCCACAACACGCCCTCGGCACAAAGTTGCGCGGTGATGCTACCGGGGTTCTTGTTGCGGAAGGACTCGCGAACCGCACCCTTGTGGGCCTTTTTCTCGTTTCTGACCCCTTCTAGCGTGGTCCATGTGACCGGGTGAATGGCACTGGGGACGTCCGGCTTGGCAGTGATCCATGCTGGCAAATACCCTGTACCGTAGCTCATCCATGCGCAGAAACAATGCTGATCGACTGGGCCCCGACAAGGCTCAATCGTTTCGAAATCAGATGCATATATGTCCATTCCCGGGATGTAAGCCGCCACAAGGCGATCCTGAAGCGACTGGCCGTCAAAGAACTCTTGCAGGAGCCAACGCGCATGCCAACTCCCTTGGCTGTGGGCTGCGATGACAAGGGGCCTTCCCTCGTCCCAATGCTCGAGGAAATGCTGAAAGGCCTCCCGGATGTCGCCGTAAGCAAGTTGAAGCGCCCCCAAACTCAAGCTGTCCCCCACAGAGAACACCCTGATGTGAGCCTGTCGGTAGCGCGGGGCAAAGACCCGACCTGCCCCATTGAAAACGGACGCCTGGTGACGCAAAGGCCACTCATCCACCGCCGCATTCAGAACTGTGCTGTCTAAAGGTGCATTCCACGCCGCCCCCTCCTCATAAATCGTGGGGTGCAGATAAAAGACATCTGCAGTGCCTGGCCCCTCAGACACCTTGCGGCCCTTGGGCAAGCGGTCGGCAGGGTCCTCACGCCAAGGCAGCGCGGCCCAATGTGCTTCGTCTACATAATCCGGGGCCGAAGGAATGGGCTCCAAACTTTCGGCAATGCGCTCTGCATGCAATCCCGTTTCCACGACGGACTCGTAGCGCTTGCATCCGGAAGCCCACAGCAGCAGAGTCAAGAGGAAAACGACAGTTCGCAACATGCAGTAAAGTTGCATCCAAAGAAAATGCGCTCGGGTTTTCACCAACGCCAATTCTTGAGAACCCCGGATTCCTGTGGCGCCACCCTCGGATAGAGCCGCGCAACCGGGCTATTTTGCGTTGCGTTGAACCACCACGATGAAGATTGGAATCATCCGAGAAGGAAAAGTGCCCCCTGACCAAAGGGTCCCCCTCACACCCGAACAATGTGCCGCTGTGCTGGAACAGTTCCCCTATGCAGAGTTGGCCGTGCAGCCCAGTGGCGTGCGCCGGATTGCCGACGCAGAGTACACAGAAGCTGGCGTTCAATTGCAGGAAGACCTGAGCGATTGCGATGTTCTGTTTGGCGTGAAGGAGGTTCCTGTGGACCAATTGATTCCAGACAAGACGTACTTCTTCTTTTCGCACACATACAAACTGCAGCCTTACAACGCCAAGTTGCTGCGCGCGTGCATCGACAACCGCGTGCGCCTCATTGACTATGAATTACTCAAGCGGCCCGGAGGAAAGCGCATCATCGGATTTGGACGCTATGCGGGCATCGTGGGGACCTACAACGCATTTCGCACATATGGTGCCCACCACGGAACCTACGATTTGCCCCGTGCCATTGACTGCGCAGACCGCAAAGAGATGGAGGGACACCTGTCCAAGGTGAAGCTCCCCCCCACCACCAAAATTGCCTTGACCGGCCACGGCAGAGTCGGCAATGGCGCCCGCGAAATCCTGGAGGCCATGCGCATCCGGGAGGTCCATCCCGTGGACTACCTGCGGGAAGACTTCGGAGAACCCGTGTTTACCCACTTGGATCTAGAAGACTACAACCGACGCAAAAGCGATGGCGGATTCGACTTCCAAGAATTCTGCGACGACCCAATCGATTACGAGAGCACCTTCATGGCGTTTGCTCGTTCCACGGACTTGTTTGTCGCGGGACACTTTTGGTCTGAAGGTTCGCCCTTCCTGTTCACCCGTGAAGATGTCAGAGACGAAGACTGGCGTATTTCTGTGGTGGCCGACATCAGCTGTGACATCGATGGGCCTGTTGCCTCGACCATCGAACCCAGCACCATCGCCGACCCGATGTACGGATACGACCCTGTGAAAGAAGCACGTGTTCCATTCCGGTCAGCGGGCTCCATTGGCGTGATGGCCGTGGACAATCTACCCTGCGAACTGCCCCGCGACGCGAGTGCTGACTTTGGAACCACCCTGCTGAAACACATCATTCCCCTCGTTCTCGAAGGCGATGGTCAAGGGATCTTACAAGGGGCGTCAGAAACGACATTGGACGGAACCCTGTCTCCCGCCTTCGCCTACCTCTCTGAATACGCTGGGCTTACTGGGAAATAAACCGATACGTGAGCGTGCCGGATTGTCTGCGCGGCGCATCGGCCCGAGATTGAAACCGGCACTGGCGCACACTACGAAGGGCCTCCGCCTCGAGACAATTGGCCATGGCGTCTCCCCCTCCCGAGGCAATGGACATCAGCGAGGCGTCCAAGACATCTCCACCTGGAGAAACAACGATGGCCAACGTCACCACTCCTCCGCCTTGGCAGCGGTATCCCGGGATGTCCAAGTTCAGCGCTTTGCGCCCCCCCAAATCGTACTCTGCCGTGACCTTTCCCGCAACACGCTCGTCCCAATCTTCATAGCGCTCAATGGGCGCGTCGTCCCTTTCCGGCCGAGCGACCCTTTCGTTGTCCGTGTTCTCGCGGCCGTCGGCCAACGCATCAAACGCAGCCTGCTCAAAGGCCCGCAACTCAGCCTCAACCTCCTCTGACATGGCCGCTTCATCGGCGCGTGAACTGCGCGTTTCGTCTCCAATGCGGGCATTCCTGTCAGCGGAAACATTGGCAATCCTTTCCTGCATGCGGGCTTCAAGCTGTTCCCGCACCGCTTCCTCCATGGTCCGGGTCTCAGGCGCCTCGAAATCCACAAAGTCCACAGCAGCGTATGACTGTGTCTGCGGGGCTGGAATGCGCCCCCAGCGCTCGAGAATCCCCAAGGCCACCACATGAACCGTTAATGCCGCAATGGCTGCATACCATGCAGCACGTTCCTTTCTCGCCATTGGTGAGCGTGACTTGTCGTTGGGGGGCATGTGCGGGATTCGTCTACAAAATAACAGGTGTCCGCGCATGTTGAGCATCCCCTTTGTACCTTTCTTGCAACAAACGAAGTCATGAAGCACATTTTCCTCCTCGGCGCCCTGTTCCTGTTTGGCGCTACCGCATCCGCCCAAAGCTGCACTGGATCAGCTGACAAGAAGGCCAAAACCGAGTGTACAAAGAGCAAGTCTTCCTGCTGCTCAGGAAAAGCTGCCGCTTGCACGGACTCCAAGTCCAAGAAAGGAAAAGCGAAAAAGACCAGAGGCAAAGAGAGAACCAAGGATCAAATGGCCATGACGCCTTCAATTCAGAAGGCGGATAAGAAGGCCAAAATGAGCCCTGCCAAGGACTGATTCCAGCAATATTAGAAAATAAGAAGGCCCGCCAAGTGCGGGCCTTCTTATTTTACGGCGTGCCCAAATCACTGTTTGTCATCCTGCTGCTTACGCCCCTCTGGGTTCACGCGCAGTTCTCGGTAATGGAGGATGCGGTTGCTTTGTCCGCCAACTGCGTCCAATTGACTGCTGCCGCAGCCAGCCAGCGCGGCGCAGCCTGGTCCGAATGCCCTTTGGATGTATCCCACCCCTTCTCCATCGAATTGACCGTGTTTCTCGGCAACAACAACGGAGGCGCAGATGGAATTGCATGGGTCATGCAACAAATTGGCCCCAACGCCCCGACCACCTTTAACGGAGGCAACATGGGCTACGGCAACTACACAAATGCCACCGGCTTCATTGACCCCGTTTTTGACCCCTCGTTGGTGGTCGAGTTCGACACGTGGCTCAACGGCAACATGGGCGACCCCACATACGATCATGTCGCACTCCAAAGGGATGGAACCCATGACCACACCAGCCCAGACTGCCTTGCCGGAGCGCCGCCAAACTCAATCCAAGCCAGCGCCACCAATGTCAACATTGAAGACGGGATGGACCACAGCGTACTTCTGGAGTGGACCCCAGAAACCCAGCTGTTTCGCATGGAGTTTGACGGTGCAGAACGCTTTGCTGTGTCTGTGGACCTCATCAACGATGTATTTGCAGGCAACAGTCAAGTCTGGTGGGGCTTCACGGGCAGCACCGGTGCGGCAACCAATGTGCAATCCTTTTGCCTCATCAACGCAGACAACCCAAGCGAGATCAACGACCTAGAACTGACCCCTCCGCCACCTTATGCTGTCTGTCCGGGTGAAACCATCGACATCACCGCCTCGACCCCATCTGGCAATGTGACCTGGAACGCCTCGGGAAGTGCGAATCTGCCCGCTGGCTCCGGCGAATACATCCTCGAAGGCACAATCAATGGATGCCCTCAATCTGAATCCATCACCGTCAACACACTTCCCACACCCAATTTGTCCACGGAGACCAATATTGTCCTCTGCGACGGCTCGGCCGCCGTCCTCACCGCTCAAGCCGAGACTGGCACCGATTTAGACTGGGATGGCACGGGCCAAAGCACATTGACGGTGTCCACAGGCGGCTCCCATGAGGTCACAGGACTGCTGGGAACCTGCTCCGAATCTGCTGTGGTCACGGTGGACGTACAGGCCTCTCCGATTGTGACAGTCAACCCCAGCCCTTCCATCGAACTTTGTGATGGCGAAACCGTGACCGTCGAGGCCACCTCGGACATTCCCGCCACCCTTCAATGGACCGTCAACAACCTGGCCGTTGACGGAAGTACCATCGACGTGACCTCCCCCTTGCTGGCACAAGCGACTGCCGTTGCAGGTGGATGTCCGGGCAACACAGTCACCCTGGACGTGACCGTCCTGCCCCTTCCTACAGCCGCATTATCCGCATTTCCCACCGAATTGTGCTGGAACAACACCGGCCTGGTTACAGCCTTGCCCAACACCGGCTCAAGCGTAACCGATTGGACCCTACCCAATGGCACCACAGCCCCAGAACAAGCCGGACCTGGACTCTACACTGCGCATCTGCTAGGGGCCAACGGCTGCACATCTTCAGTCTCCCTCACTCTCAACCAACTCCCGCCCATCAACTGGTCGCTCTCTGCCCCCCTTGGCGAATGCAACAACACCGCCGCAATGCTCAGCGTGACCGGAAACCACGAGTCCGTGGTTTGGTCCACTGGAGATGTGGAAAACGCAATCGAACTGAATGCATCCGATGGTCCGGGCCCCTTTGAAGTGGAAGTCACCTTGGGTGGCTGCACGGAAACAGATCAAGCCAGCATAGACTGGTGGCCCGTGCCCATCATTGGGCCCCTTCCCGACACGGTCATTCACTGCGTATTGGACCAACCCGAAGTCTGGAACTGGCCCGCACAATCCGATGACCCCATCGGATGGTGGGTGTGGACCATCAACGACAACGTGACAACGGGTGGCCCTGCTTGGGACACCGAGGGCGACTTCACTATTCGCGTATTCGACAGCATGACCGATTGCCAAGACTCCGCCTCCATTGTCGTCGACGTCTGGCCCAACCTCGACGTGTCCGTGATCCCGATGCAAAGCATCGTTTGCTGGGGAGAAGAAACCGAAGTTTTTGGCGAACTGAAAGCAGTCGAAGGCACCCACCTCGAGGAAATACCATACACCCTCACTTGGTCGGAGCCAGACATCGAAGGCCTCAACCCCACCCTGCCTGCCGGAACCTACTTGGTCACCGCGGAAAACGCCTGCGGCATCTCCGTGGATGTGGTGGACATCACCCAGGAGTATTGCGGCTGCGACATGTGGGTGCCCACCGCATTCACCCCGGACAACGACGGCGTCAATGATGGATTCCGCGTGGAAACGAATTGTCCTGAACTCGACGAGTTCCTCTTTCAAATTTTTGACCGTTGGGGCGAAATCGTCTGGTCAACCGATGACCCAGAAAGGCCTTGGAGCGGGGGAAGCAACGAGGGAACGGCCATGAACGGCCAACACTACATCCAAGACGGTGTCTACGGCTACAGGCTCTTCTGGCGCTACGGCAAACTGGGCATCCCTGTCATCGAAGAGCGCACAGGACACATCCACATCCTTCGCTGAATCCCACCGATTCGAACCTCCGGCCCAAAGAGCGGTTATCTTCGCCGACCCGGAGAGCAGATGCGCATGGAATCACAACGCCAATTCGACCTGATCGTGGTGGGCGGCGGCATCGTCGGGGCCGCAGCCCTCTTGAAACTGCAGCGCAGGCACCCGAATGCCAAAATCGCGCTGATTGAAAAAGAGGCAATCCTGAGCGACCACCAAACCGGTCACAACAGCGGTGTCATCCACAGTGGCCTTTACTATCCACCAGGCAGCCTCAAGGCCATCAACTGCGTGAAAGGCCGACATGAACTCGTGGCCTTTGCGAAAGAATATGGCGTAGACCACGATGTCTGCGGCAAGGTCGTCGCTGCCGCCACCGAGGACGAACTCCCCATGCTCACCAAGATCCACGGCCTCGGAAAACAAAACCAAATCGAAGGCCTGGAGCGCATCGACGGCGATGCCGTGCGGGACATTGAACCGCACTGCCGGGCCGTCGCCGGCTTGTGGGTCCCCTGTACAGGCATCATTGACTTCCGCGGTGCCACCAAAACCATGACGGAAGTGGCCACGGGTCTACAACCCGGAAGTGGTGTTTTCACAGGTGTCGAGGCCACAGGATTTTCTCAAGACCACGGAGGCGTTACCGTGCACACCCACCAAGGCGACTTCACTGCCAAGGGGCTAGTCGTCTGTGCTGGACTTCAGGCCGATCGCCTGGCACGCAAAGACGGTGTCCACCTCCCCGAACGCGTGGTGGGCTTCCGCGGCGACTATTACGAGCTCGAAGACCACGCCAAGCACAAAGTCCGCAACCTAATTTATCCGGTTCCCAACCCACAATTCCCCTTCCTCGGGGTCCACTTTACCCGGATGACCAATGGAGACATCGAGTGCGGTCCCAATGCGGTTTTCACCTTCAAGCGAGAAGGCTACGGAAAAACCGACTTTAACCTTCGCGACACAGCCGATGCACTCGGTTACAGCGGCACGTGGAAGCTCTTCTTCAAAAACATGTCCTTCGGCATCAATGAATACAGAAGGGCGTTTTCCAAGCGGCTTTTCCTGAAGACCCTCCAGCGCCTGGTGCCCTCGTTGGAATCGGACGACTTGAGGGTGGGCAGAAGCGGTGTCAGGGCCTTGCTGCTCCGTCCGGATGGAGACACCAAGGACGACTTCCGCATCATTTCGCAAGGACGCAGTGTGCACGTGCTAAACGCACCCTCTCCCGCAGCCACAGCCTCTCTGGCCATCGGGGACCACATTGCAGACGAAGTAGAGCGTCAAGGCCTGCTTTCCTGAACCCTATCTTGAGCGGCAATGGAATCAAATCGAGTCCGCCGCACATACTCCAACAAGGCCATCCAAAAGGGATGGCTCATGTATGATTGGGCGAATTCGAGCTACTTCCTCGTCATCACCACGGCCATCTTTCCGCTCTTCTACAATGCTGTGACCACCTCGGTGGACCAGGCCGGAAACCCATCCGATATCGTGTCCTTTTTTGGAGTGGACTTCATCAACACGCAGCTGTACAGCTACATCATCGGGGCTTCGTTTCTGATTGTCATTCTGGCCTCTCCCCTGTTGGCTGGCATGGCAGACTATCTCGGCCGAAAGCTCCTGTTTCTCAAGTGCTTCTGCTACATGGGCGCCTCCGGCTGCATTGCCCTCTATTTGTTTGACCCAAACCACTTGGAGTGGAGCATGTCCGCCTTGTTCATGGCCAACATCGGCGCATGGGGCAGCCTCGGCTTCTACAATGCCTTCCTTCCCGAAATCGCCGCCAAAAAGGAGCAAGACCTCCTGTCGGCCAAAGGGTTCTCATGGGGGTTCGTGGGCGCGGTGATTCTGCTGATCATGTGCTTGGCATTGATCATGGGCATCGGCGACCACCTCACGCGATGGGCGTTTGTGGCCGTTGGCCTTTGGTGGGCAGGATGGGCACAAATCACCTTCCGGCGCATGCCCGTTCAGGTCAAGGACCGCCCTGCTGGAAACCTTATGTGGCAGGGGTTCAGGGAGCTTCGGTCAGTCGCAAGGGACATGAAGGGAAAGACGCGAATTATCCGGTATCTCTTGAGTTTTTTCGTCATGAGCATGGCCGTTCAAACCATCATGCTGATGGCGAGCTCTTTCGGAATCAAAGAAGTCAAACTGGCCTCGGACGAGCTCATCATCGCCATCATCCTCGTCCAAATCATCGCCATTCCCGGGTCCTTCTTGTTCAGTGCGCTCAGCAAACGC
>Ga0209503_10000987_pt1 | contig 15459 bp, 6 predicted proteins | sample SouAtlMetagenome_2_FD_187448 | JGI IMG/M metagenome (GOLD analysis project Ga0209503, IMG submission 187448) | Marine eukaryotic phytoplankton communities from Atlantic Ocean - South Atlantic ANT15 Metagenome (SPAdes) (version 2) | ecosystem: Environmental > Aquatic > Marine > Oceanic | place... | reverse complement strand
ATCGAAAGATACCTTTGATCTCAGACGAGCTCCAGAATGACCTGATTGAAATACTGATAATGCTTGCGTGGCTGCGTTACTATCCATTGTATCCATTGCCGGTTCGGTGCGAACAAATAGATGTTGCACGCTTTGTGGAAAGTAGTTTTGCCTCCATTTGACACAACATTCTGACTGAAAAAGTGTCCGAGTTGTCATATGAACCACCAGCTCAAGTGCAGGTTTCTTATTGTTTTGATGCGGTTTTTGGACATTGCTCAAAGTATTAGCAACCGATATCTCATTTTCTTGAATTTGATAAAATTGTTTGACTTCTTTTGAATTTTTGAGTTGGTCAAGAACATCAAGACAGGGATAACACAGAACAGCTACAACTATTCCCGGACTACCAGGCTCTACCACCTGATGGCTTTCAACTGTCACGGTTGAGGTTTCGCTGTCACAACCTGAGGAGGAAGATTTTGGAAAGGTAACAGTCTTTCCGGCTTTCAATTGACCGTAAAGTGGACCCCTCGGTACGCCAAGTGCTTTGGCCTTTTCGATCAAAAACCTTCCCTGGATGGGTGGTGTGGTAAATAGGAATGATAAAATTTCACGTGAATCGTCGTTACTAGTAGTATTGGGCTCTTGACTAGATTGGACAGGTGATGACAAGTGTTGTGACACCGTGGAGGTGTTATGAATCTTCTCACAAGCACCGGTTTCTCCTTTCTCTGTTGTGCGAGGTCGCTTATTCGATCGAGATATCCTGCTGTCTATAGAAGAACTAATTGGATCTGTTTTAACGACTGCCGAAAACGGTTGAACCAGAAATGATTCTTCGTTGTTGCTTTTGTTCTTTCCCTTGTCTCGTTTTTTCTTGTGAATCAACCCATTGGATTCACTATTGGCCCCCCTTTGACCCCCAGGGCCTTCCTGGATATCAACAAAGAATGAATCTCGTCTCATAAAGTGTCTTAAAGACCGAAAGAATTTATTTGTACCCTCTGGACCAAGAACTTTCAGACCTGGCAAACGGGACGAATCCGTTTTGTTGCCCTGTTTGTTGTTTCCTTTTTTCTTTGTCGGCTTCGACTCTAATACTTGTTTGGCATTATCAGTGGCTATTTTAACAACATCAGATGCTGTCAATACCATGCCAGGTAGTCCTCCTATCGTTTCGTGTCCGAGGTGAGTGAGACAAACCATGTCGATGGTCGAGACCTTCTGCCCGAATTCCAAAAATACCCGTTGACAACCCTCCCCACAATTCACCAATATTTTTTTACCGTTGGGAGCGACTAATAAAAGTGAAGGAGAGGAATCGAGTTCCTGAGTAGAGAGGACCCTAACGCAGCTTGTCATGATATGTGTCGAGATGAGAATACCAAAAAGATAAAAAATCCTTCTCCGAAAATAGACTTTGAGACAAAGATGGCCGTCGTTTTCGTCTTTCTCTGGAGTTGATAGAATTGATTAACAGTCGTAACTGTAGGATACTTCGTGGGTATTAGTTTCTTTTATAAAGTTTTTGTAGGAACATTGTCACTTTTGTTCTGATGGCTGCTCGGGTGTTTGATGGCTTCAGAAATTCAAAATCCCAGTTGCAATCACTTGTGTGCTTTTTTACGCGATTGTCCCTCCACCAGTCAATCTAAAGAAACAAACTGCATCGATCAATACGAATAAACATCTGCCTCACGAATCCACCCTTCACATAAAAAAATAAACAAAAATCTTCCTCTGTTCAATTCACGACGTAACGATGGCCGAACCTAAGAACGGCGAAGACAGCGTCGTTGCCCCGAAACACGAAGAAATCAATGGAAATGATCCCAATGGTGATAATACCAATGTTGATCCCGGTCTGAAGGTCTTCAAAAACCTGGTAATCTTACCGCCTTTGCAGAAGAAGAATGTGAAGGGCGAGAGTAGCGGAGACAATAGCACCATCAAACAAGAATTGCAGGATGCTATTTCACTTCCGCCAATCCGAGCTGAGGAACCCGTTTCCTCTATTCGAGCTGCCTTAAGTGAAATCCGGGGTTATGCGCATCTAACCAATTATCGCTTTGTCCTCGAAAACAATATATCCGGCGACAACGAGAATTATTCTTCCGACAAAAAAAACTCTGATTCATCCTCAGCACCGAAAGAATCGAGTGCAGTTCCTTCTCCGTATACCGGGCTAGATGCTATTATTTCTACCAAAGGAAATGAAAAGTCTTTCTTCGATGAAACAGAAGCTACAGCAACCAAAAAATCAGAAGAAAAGAGTGAAGATATTGTTCTCGATGAGTTCGGAGATTTAACTTCATTATTGGGTGGTGGTGAGTCAGAAGGCCTCAAAGATGGATCTGGATTCCGGATTGTATTGGAGCGATACGATATTGCATTGATTCGTGACCATATCACCCGCTTTAGAACATTATTAAATGGGAACGCACCAACATCCGTTTCGCTCGACGAGGGTAGTAGTGACGTGACAAATACAGAGTCGACGCCGAAGACTACCACTGCGACCGCAACAGAAAGTAATGCATCAATTGATACTAATGCAAAGTTACCATCTGAGCCGCTTCAGGGCGGGAAGTCCACTACCACAAAAAATGAAGGCCCTGCAGCAATTGAAAAAAAAGCGGAGCAAAAGGTATCGAATCAAAAGCAGGAAAAAAATACTCCAAATCTTACGAAAGCCGATCTTCCCGTATTTTCGATGGAAAAAAACCTTTCTCCAGATATTAATGACCTCAAGAAATTCTTTTACTATGCATGTGGAGAGGACCCATCGTTGTATCTCGACGATTTGGGTGATACCATGAAGGGAGTTGGCAGTGGTTTCAAGCCGAAGAAGAAAGGGAAGAAAAAGAATTCAAAGGCACCGCCGAAAGGAGGAGATAAGACGGACAATGAACAGGAACCAAAACATGTATTATTGAAACGTATCATTCCTCAGTTGAATGAGATCGAGGAAAGAACAAGAGTCCCTTGTGATGTTCGATTTAGCGGCTTTCACCCACCACCTCCCTTCCGGAGGTTCATGGGTGATCTTGCATACCTGGAAGTAACTCTACCAGATGCAGAACTTGTCAGTGTCTCGGCTACCTCGATCGGTTTTTATATAAATCGATCATCATTGACGAGAGGTGACTACAAATTTGATCCTTCTCCTGCGGAGAGTCCATGTTTTTCACATGAATTGTTGGACTGCTTAATGCAACATTCGAAGTCTTTTTCTGATAAATGGAATGATGCCCTCATTGCGGCAAAAATTCGTGCGGATCTTATGCTAAAAATCAACGAAGACGGTCCCTTTCAATCATTTTTCCGTGTCGCAATCCGTGGAGATTTTCCTGGTTACAAGAATCCTTCCGTCGCATCAGCATCAGAGGGCATCGATGCTCTTATTCAAACCCCTTCATGGCTAGTCCCTATTCCTCAGGTTGAACTCGAGGAAAAAGATTCATGGAACAGAAATTGTGAGCAAATCTATAACTTTGCAAAGACAGAGGGAGATCTTTCTAACTCGTTCGGTGTTGATATCCGCAATGGATCGCTTCGAGATTGGAATGAAGAACTTCAAGTTGCACGAGAGATGCCGATGCATAGCTTGCTAGAACGGATTGAACGCGCTAGGTGCGTTGACTTGCCAAAATTGATGTTGGATTTTTTAAAACATGGAACATTTTTCTGTTTGTCTTACTTGTGATTCCTCCGCTATTTTTTTGGTATAGAGTGTTAAACAAGGTCTTGAATGATTTTGGGGAAGCTGTAGTCTTAGGAGTGAAAGCTATTAGTGAGGGTCAGGTAACACCCATGAACCCCAACGAACCCTTACGATCACAGGTATACTTACACAACAATATTTTTTTCTCCCGAGCTGTGGATGCTGGACTTGAAACATTCAAGGTTGCCAAGGGGGATAAGGCTGCAAGAAAGTCGGCGTCACGAGATCTACACTGTCTAGGCGCACTCCATCGCATGGAACGCACTGGCATTCACACTCTTGCAACTGCTGTTGTTGATTATCTGGGATTAAGATTTGTTTGCCAGAGTATACTACCTGGAATCTTAAGTGGAGAAAAGACACATACCTTACTTTATGGCGCTGTTGAAACTGGAGTTCCTCTAGTTTGGGACAAAGAAATGCACGAACTATTTGAAACTACTCTCGGAAAAGGGCTTATGATAGCCACACGCCCTGTCCCGAAACAACCTTTGACACAAGAACGAATTGCTGAGATTGAAGCGAGAAAAAGTGTTTCGACTTTTATTCGACAAAGTAAAGCCGACAGAGACGAGACAGGCAATGATGTTGAAGATCAGACGATACTTTTATGCGCTCCCTTGGAAGCAAAGGGCATTCGTGGAAGTGATCAACGAAAGTACGTCCTGGATATGACTCGGTTGACCCCCCGCGATGCAAATTGGATACCCAAAGAAAAAGGTGGAACAGGAAAGTGGGACTCCATCACTGAGGCAACGAGTGCTGATCGGATTCCCAAAAGTCTCGATGACGAGGAATGGACGCTTGCTGTTCTTCGAAGTGAGCTTATCTCCCTTTTTGCTCAAATGAAAATGACGAAATACATTCATGACAAAAGAATCTCTACTAAAGGAGATGAAAAGGATCCCAACGAAGATGGCAAAAATGGTTCTACTGAAACACAGCTTGATAAGAGCAAGGATATCAAAACCTCAGAAAATGATCCTTCCGAGAAAAAGAAAATTGAAGAAGATCACATTGCTTACTTGAATTCATTACGATTCAATGTCAACGTTTTTCTTCCTGACATTCAAACTCTTGAAGGTATTGATGACGATGCCTTCGAGCAGATTAAGAAGGATGAAGATCTGGTTCGAGAGGCCGCAGTTCATCTTTGGGATAAAGTTATCCCTGGTGTAACAAACGAAATCCGAATGGGTACTGTCCATACAGTTCCACATGATGGGAAAAGTCTAACTGAATTCATTCATCAAAGAGGTATCAATTGTCGCTATCTTGGTCGACTTGCACAGCTTGCACGGATGGAAGAAGAGAAAGATGAAAGGCAGCTCAAGGAATCAAAGAATAACAGAGCACAAAAACTGGACAGAAGAAAGATGCCGTTATTTTGGCTCGAATTATTAGAATGTGAAATGGTTGCTCGCGCTGCTAAACATGTCCTTGACCGTCAATTAAGTGCAACAACCAATAAAAATGTCGGACTTTCCCAGATAGTAGCATCATTTCTTTGTGCTCTTGTATCAGTAGGCGAAGAAACAGCTGCTCAAACGGAGAAAAGAATGGGTAAGCTGGTCAATGGTGAGCCAGATGGAGATGATCTAAGTACTTTGACGCTGTTACAAACTAATAGCACTGTCAGCCCTTTGAGAAGTCGTCATGAGATTTGGAGTGAAATTGAGAAAGAAATCGGACGACGCTTTCGATACAATCTAAGGATTTTCAATCAGACTACCCCGAGTGATCGCTTGCAGTATATGCCATTATTGCGCCGGGTATGCCAGCGAAATGGAATTCGTCTTTTAGCCAAGTCTTATAACGTTGGATCAAAATGTATCTGCAGTGATCCCGGTTCAGGAGGACCCATCATAGCTTCATATCCGATTTCAGCGCTCGACGTGGTTGATATTGTTCCTCTAATGAAACATGCAGCAGCTCATAGCGAGGGCTTTGTTGCGTGTAGTTCTACTCCAGCTACAGGGCTCCCTTCACTTCATATTTCACTGCCTGACGCAAGGGCCACCTTAGAGCAGGCTCACAAGTATCACAACAAACGACTATTATCTAGAGCGCTGGACCTGGCGCAAGAGGCAGCAGGGTTATATCAGAGGGTTGCGGAAACACCTGCACATCCAGGAGTTGTTAGATGCCTTGATCTGATCGCTACAGTTTTATATGATGCTGGCGAACCTGCACTTGCAGCTCAAAACGCAGGAAGGGCTCTTAGTTTTCAAACCCAAATTTCTGGCTTTGATTCCCCAGATACTATCAATTTACATTTCGTCATGTTTCAGTTTTTGCTAGCCGCTGGCGAGGCATCAAAGGCAATCAAACACATTAGAGCGGCGATATACTTGATGGAGCTAATGGGAGGTAAAAATCACTTGGAGCTTTCGAATGCTTATCATAAGGTAGGGACTGTGTACCATGGAATAAATGATCTCGAGACTGCTCTTCGGTTTTATCAGGAAGCCAATACAAGAGATTCCTGTGACCGATTATTAGAAGCCATGATATCAAAAAGCTCTGCCCTTGTACTTGCTGGTTTAGGTGATTATAAACTTGCTGTTGAGAACGAAAAACGTGCTTTCAGCTTGTTTTCAGTGCTTCTTGGAACAAATCATACGTTGACTATACAAAGCGATCAGACTCTAAACAACTTTATGAAAGCTGCAGTCGAACACAACAACCGTTTGGTTGATGACTTGAAAAAGAAGAGGGAAGAGGAAGCGGCGGAGGCTATTGCCATCGAAATCGAGGCTGAAGAAGCTGCAGAAGAGGTGAGACGCCAGAAAAAGAAAAATCAAAAGAAGAAGAAGGGTAAAAAACATTAAGCGTAATCATGTAATGAGTCTCTTCACGAAGTGCTATTTCGTGAATACTTTGTAACGATTTCTATTCTAGAAGTGATCTAGTAAAATTAGTGATAATTACGAATTGCCTTGGATTTGGTTTTGATTTCAAAAATCTCACCCCATTTACAACTACTTCGCCCACGGAGCGCGAGTCGCGACGAGATCGTTAACATTGTCATCTGCAACCGGAGCCCATGGGGCTCTTGTTGAGGAGATAGGGATGCTCTGGCCATGCGGTGATGATGAAGATTGATCTGGCTTACTACTTCGGAAAGTTTCGATTGGAGCTTGACGTTCTGAGCGAGAGGGAGTCCATGTGCAGGGGAACAACTTCGAAAACAAGAAGTGCTGCACAACAACTCTCTTTTTGAGGACCTCGCCTTGGTATAAACGAAGAAGTCCACCCGCAACTCTCTCCCATGAAGGTATTGTTTGCGAAATGTCATACAGCATCGGAGATGATTCGAAGAACGGCACACCTTTCTTTAATTGTCGAATGTATTGGATGCATCCAAAGTACATGTAAACGTCGCTATGCTCCAGCAGCGTGTGTTCGTCCATGATACATTTTGGGTCGAGAAGTTCTTGTGAAATCATCAATCTAGCGCCTCTTAGTTGACATGCCCCAAAATAGAACGGGAGACAGTGGTAATCGTCCAAACCCCAAACGCCATGACTGCCCGCCGGTTCAAGCCGATAGTCTGTTTGTAATTTTCTTGTTACTTTTAAATATTGGGAAAATATTGACAGAGTTACTGTCCGCAGGGTAACTACAGATAAATCTGTACTGTCTCCTATGCATTTAACTTTCGAAAGGATCAATAAAAAGACAAGAAATGAAGACTCGTGGCCCGTGCCATAGTCCAGCCGAATGGGGTGACCAAACGAGTCGTGAAAGTAAGGTGAAACTTGACGGACAGAGCTGTCGCCTTTTGGTCGAGTCACCCCAGAAGCAGCATCTCTACCACGTTGGCAAGCAAGTTCTGGTGTCAGCTCATCGTTGTCTCTACTTTGTAAGATCGTGGTGATGATAGCATCTGATCTTTCGACGAGGCGTTTGTGCCATGCCCGAAAAGCAGGGTTTCCAAAACGTATACCACTTGGGTTCCCAGTTTCAGGAGGCAAATCGTCAACCCATAGGGCCATTTCTTGTAAAGAACCATGCAAGCATGCCATTGCTGGCGGTAAATTGACAATGGGTTGCGTCGGATCAAAAGATTGCTCTCCTTCGGTTGTGCTAGCACAAGCTCCGCCCATGGCTTCAACAAAGTTCAGAAGCTCTGTTTTTGTCGAAGACTCCATGAAAGAATTCATATCGGCATCGTCGAAGATACACCGTCTTGGCAATGGCAATGATTTTGCGTCATTTTCTTCAAATTTGTTATTCATTTTGACTTTTAACAAGTCTTTAATTACAATACTGTACAGTATTGGTGATAACAAGTTCGGAAACTTGAAAATGGCATTTTTGTTTTCATATTTTTTTCAGGAAAAGACGACGATTCTTTGCTTCCAGGTATCGTCTGTGCGCCGGAAATTGCTCTGTTTTGGGCTTAGTTTTTGTGTTGACGCATCATGATGTTAGAGTTTCCTCACCTCGTGCGCAAACGAAGAAATTCTGCCACCACGAATGTGTTTCGGTGCAGCACAACAAAATACTTTTCACACTCATCCATCAACAACACACAACATACGTATCTTCAAAGTAATCGCAATTGTAAAGAGGGACAAACGTAGAGTTCTACAACTTTCCAATCCCACACATAATCCAAATCAAGTAATGGCATCCGAGTCCTTCATTTTCGGTTTTCCATTCACACGGAAAAATGAAGGATTTACGACTGACGTTCTCACCGCAACGACGGATCTATCCTGATTGTTGTCCCAAAAAGCGACGTCGTAGCATGAACACAAGTGTCGAAGAAAGAACTTCAAGATCATCGATCCGCGCAGCTTCGACGTTATTTTTTGTCTTGGCTACGTCTAATGCCATATGGAGGAGCGATGGATTTATAGCACCTTCAATAGTCCAGCGACCAGAATCCTTCCTCTATTTTTCTAGAAGAAACAGAAGAAAGAAATCCTCTCCCAATAGCCACGACGGCCCAAATCACAAAGATGATCGGAAGGAAATTCAGGATTTATTTGCGATAATCGACGGATCTAGCGGAAGGATGCCGGATAACAAACCGACGTCACCAAGAACAAAGGTGCGCCCTTCACCAAATAATAGTCGAAGTAAAAAAAGGCGCACATTCTCTTCCTCAGTGTCATCACCACCGATGGAGACAAAGTCGGAAGATCGAACCACGAATCCTGATAAAATGCGAGCGAGAGATGGTAGCGTTTCCCAGGGCTTGTCTTCATGGGAAGACTTCTTAGGAGGAACGCCTTCATCATCAGGACGGATTCAAAGCAATCTTGGAGACAAAAATGATGCCGCAACAGCTATGCCGCAAAACGACAAAAACACTGACAAAGTAGAGGAAAGATCTGCACATACATTAAGCACCAAAAATAATCAAATATCTTTCGCAAATAATGACGGGAACAAGGATCTTTTACCCTCGATTGCAGATTTATTTCCATCGAATTTCACCACTTCAGATACAGGAGGGGAAGGACAGGACACGCAAAATTCGAAGACCTTTGACAACTTAAAAGGTAACACGTATCCTCCTTCATCATCTATATTGGATGGTGTTTTACCTATCAGTGACTTATTTTATAGGCCTCTAGATTCAGAGGGTAACGGAAGCCAAAAGGATGGCCTCAACAACGAGGATAATTCCGAACAGAGAGACGACGAAGAGCTACCTTTCTCAGCAGAGCAATCCGATCAACTGACATCTTCTCGTAACAAAATAAAAATACGTCGAAATAAAGTGAAAGCGAAAGAATTTGAACCTTCAATGAGCAGGAGAAACAAAGCTACAGCGAAATCTAACAAATCGACTGGAAAGAAAAAGTTACAAAGGAGAGGGATGGAAATGTTGGTCGGGGGGGTCCCGATCAACGCAGATCCTCCACAAAGGTCCATTGAGCTCATGTACCAACACGATACAAACGTTGATTGGAAAGATGTAATAGCAACAAATGCGCGGGATTTTGGACCAATTTTTTACCGTCCAAGCCTGGGAAAAATATCTGAGATAGAAAAAGGATTGTACTGTGAATTTTTTGTTAATTCAACTTCGAAATGGGATGTATGTCCTAAAGACTTAAGGAGTATCGTAAAAATGGAAAAACGTACGTCGGACCCAGAAAGAGGAACAGAAGCTATTGATCAAGCCAGACTTGATGACATCAATTCTAATGAAATTCAAGGAGGCCTTTCATCCAACTCTTCAGAGAGTACAATGAAGGAAGCTTTAAGAAGTAGGATGGTTGGATCAATGAAAGAAGCATTTCGAAAAGCCTCAGCTATGGAAAATGATAAAAACAAACCCTTCAGTATGAATTCAAATGCCGAACTGAGTGGTGAACTGGTATTTTCGATAGGTATTTCAAAAGAAGAACTCGTATCTAGCGGTGGTACTGAATCTGCGAAATCAGTGTTGGAACGGGTTCTTGCGACTGGAATATCAACGTCATCGCAGTGCACGGGTTTTGACGTAACATTTTCTAAGCTACAGCTATCTGATCTCGGGGACGGGACGACAACAATTTCAGCAGGATTCATTTTAACAATAGAAAACAATGCATCGATGAGTTTCGCAGAAGTGAAGAAGAAATGCAATGTAATAAACACTTCGTTGGCACAAGCGATGGATGAAGGTGATATGCAACTTGCAATGGCGGCTGCTGCGGAAAAAGAAACTGCATGGTCAGAAGACTTCCGAAGTCGAATTGTTGAAGAATTTCTTTTTGATGACGACGATTATGATGAACCTTTGGATGACAACGGTTCCGTAAACGGGAAGAACGAGCCAAATCTTGAATCAACAATTGACTCTCTGTTAAGTGATTTAAACTACGAAGTTCGGGGATTCAAAGAAGATCAACCCGAAGTTCCGTTTGGTATGCCAGGAAGTCCAGTATACTCAAAAGATGATATATTTCTAGGAGGAGGTAATGATGGAGTCTTTTGGAATTACGCTGCAGACAATGCTTCACAAGCTCCATATCAGGGAAAGCTGGGTCTGAGGCTTGTAGATGCAGTCGTAGAAAAAGCAAAACAGCGGCATCCGCGTGTAATAGCAATCGGTGATGTTCATGGATGTATAGATGAACTGCAAGATCTTCTTCGAGAATGTGATTATCGACCTGGTGACTTGGTTGTCTTCCTTGGTGATTTGGTGAGTAAGGGACCGGACAGTATTGCCGTCGTGCAAATGGCTCGAGAAATTGGTGCAATTGGTGTTCGTGGTAATCATGACTTTGAAGTGGTGCGGTGGCATCAGGCGATAAAATCTGGTGTTGACTCCCCTGTGGTCGGATCTGAACACTTTCACATCGCGAATTGTCTAACTACGGCTGACATGAAATGGCTCTATAGCTTACCTTGGTACATTTCAAGCCCTGATCTAGGCGCTCTGTTCGTACACGCTGGCTTTGTTTCTGGAATCCGTCTCGGCAAACAAAACCCGCGATTGATGATGAACATGAGAAGCATTCTTCCAGATGGTACTGTGACATCAAAATTTTTCAATAATTGGCCTTGGGCTCGACTCTGGGATGGTCCACAGACAGTTTTATTTGGCCATGACGCAGACCGGGGACTTCAGCAATACGAGCACGCCATAGGGTTAGACACTGGTTGTGTCTATGGTGGGCGATTAACAGCATGCATTCTTCCGGAAAAGAAGCTTGTCAGTGTAAATGCAAGGCGTGAGTACTTCAAGTATCGCAGGAAGCATTACGACTGAAGATATGAGCCTGCTCCAAAGCGGTTTCAAATCAAGATCTAGGTATCATTGAATATAAAATACACATCTTAATAAGAGACAAAATCTTTTAAAAAATGTTTTCGATCAAGCATAGCCTTCAAAAACTAGGAAATGGAAATTCAGAAATTTCCTACACTAGTGGCCAGAATTTGGAATTTACTTCCACAAAAAAGCAGGTCAAACTGCAAATGGGACAGTTATTTCGATTATTGTCAATCACGACGATCAAAGAATCGATTGATTTGATCATGTGCAAAAACTGACGATCACACAACCGTCTGATGAAACTTTGAATCTAGAAAGCCTCGTTCATGTTGTAGACAGAGCTTGGACCTTTGATATAACCACGCTTGGGTACAAGTACGGCAACTGGAAAGCATCATCGTCTTTCGAACAGCCAGAGCGCATATTTTGCAATTCTCATATGAATCGAACCAAAAATCTCGCTGTTGTATCATGATTGTTGTTTTCGTTATCGATACTTCTCCGTCAATGGGCAAACCCCTCGTGGAATGCACTAATGACGACAACAACAGGGATTCCAGTAGCATGTCGCGTCTAGATCTTGCAAAAATGGCTGTGGAAGAAGTAGCAAGACGGTTAAAAAAGCGGATTCACGAGCACAATTTACACTTGCAACAGTTGCCTCATAAACTCCAAGAGTCCTTCCACAATATCGGCTTGGGATTTGCCCAGAAAGATGAATATTTGCTCTTGTCGACAGCTCCACAATTTCAGTCACAACCTGGAACCTCAATATGCGGGGCAGGTGGTAGATTTTTGGTGGGATACGATCATTACGCAGGAAATCATGCGATGACCTCAGGAACGGGAGAGAACAACCCCAGTTCAGGTAACAGCTCGAGCATGGATCATCCAGTGACGTTACCATTACAAAACCAGAACCAAAATGGAATAGATAGCTTTCAAAGAGAATTAAAACGTCTCAAAGCAACGGAATGGACTTCACCGAGCCAACATAGTAATCAACATGCACCCACAAATGGACAAAAAGAAACTTCCCCGTCGAAACATAAATTCCCGGATGACGGGGGTGGGGCAACAGGTCTCAACATAGCACTTTCAGCAGGACTTCAAATGTTATCTCGATATCGCTTAAAATTTAAGGCAACTGAGAACTTTGGAATGGGACGATTGCCATCCTCGGCAATATTGAACCCAACCGTAGGTGGTGCTTCGATACATGCTTTACAGCCAGCGTGTTTGATTTTGGTCACCGATGGTGCCTGTTTACGATCCCCGCCATCAGAAGGTGGGGGGGAGCTAAAACTCAATTTTTCCACACATTTACGAGAGTTTTACCAAGAGCCATTCAGATGGGACCAACGTATATTTTGTTTAGGAGTTGGAGGTAAAGAGTCAATGACATCAACGCAGTTTTTGCATCCACATCTACGAGCACTCTGCGAGGTCACAGGTGGGAGTCATATGATGCTACGACCATCGTCGTCAACAAATCATTCCCTCTCTCATTTTTCTGACTCATTAGTGAATCTAATAGCACCTCAGCTTCCACGACACTTGCCATTTCCTGATCCAATTTCATTGCTCCCTTCAGGACAAAAGAAGAAACAGAATGCAGTTAGAAGGCCTAATGGTGGCACATTTGTAAACGGGGGGCCGGTGGTAATTTTTCAAGCGTTAGAACCAGATTTGAATACAGGCAAGGTAGGCACAAAACATAGAGCTGGTATATTTTACGTTCCCATTAGTCATGGTGATTCGGCTTCTCCATCTGGAGATGACATTCCAATATTTCAACCACCGGTTTGGTGCATACCAGAATCCTTTTTTCCGTCCAAGAAATTAGACGCATTGCCGCCTCGACCAGCTCAACCGTGCTTGCTGTTTTCGAAATTTCCATCTCGATTGGGATCTAAATGTTTCGAGCCATCTTCCATAATGAAAGCATTGGCCCGACTAGATCAACTTGTCATTGCGAATCTGAAATTGATTTCTCCATCTGGAAATTTCACGAACCAACAATCACGATTTTTGAAACGTGATGTTTACGTTTGTGCATGGATTTCAGTGGAGGGAAAAGGAGTCGAAGGGCCAAACAATCTTCAAAACAGTGAATATTTTCCAGTGCTAGTAACAGGAGCAGGAAGACCTACTCTCAGCGACGGGGAAGGAAACTATTTGTCTATTGGAATTCTTCACGTTCCAACTCGATCAAGAATCACATCATTGTCATCCGCTGCGGTGGGACAATTGTCAACACTTACTCTACTACCACCAGAGCCTCACGTACTGCTTCCATTGCTAATCAGAGCTGCAGAATCTGAGCATCGCGTTCTAAAAAAGGCAGTAGCATCGAATGACAATGGAAAAGATTCTAATTCAATTGGATTAACTCCGAAGCAAGCCTTGGCAGCATCTAGAACTGTACATCTTGACGAACATTGGAGGAATGAGTTTAGAGGGTATCTCTTTCGATTACCTCCTTACTATCAGAACGCACTAAAGAGAAGTCTTCGAGGTATTTTACCCTCTAGTGCTCACTCACTTTTGAACACAGATTCTAACGAAGGTGCATTGGCCTCGCAGTGCTTCTCAAAGACTTGTCTACATAAAATACGTAACGTAGAACAAATGGCTAAGATTACGAATGAGAGACTAGAACGCCAAGAAGCAGAGCTTAGACGGAGAGGATCGCCAATTATTGATAAACCGAGTCGAACTGATCAGCATCATCAACATCAATCCTCCAGAAGTAATCTTGTATCAGAAACTTCCAAGAATAATACAAGCATTCTCAAATTTGGGCAATATGATCCTAGGTGCTCGGTGGAAAGTTATCTTGCTGCGCTAAGACAGATGCCAGCCCCATGGAAAATTCAATCTGCAGCAGGTTCTATAGCCGCGTCAGAACAAAGTGATCACCAGAGCGCCATGGATGCTCTCGGTGATTTGCCGGCAAACTGTCTCATGGCATATTATGAATCGAGAAGGAGATGGATTTTTGGTGGCTCAGGAATATCCATGCGAGGGCTTCATGTAGACGGCGTCAATAATGACGGAACCAATGTACAGCGCTGTGGGGCTACAAAGGATAAGTCGAAAGAATCATTAATTTCATTTGCAGGAGTTGGTGCACTCGAAGTAAATGCAACTACCACAGCCAAAATGGGAGACTATAGAGAACGCCTATTATGGTCACGAGCACCGGTTGTAGGATATGGATCAAATGATTCGGCTGGTGTTTCGGCCACAACTTCGCAGAATGGTGCCCCGGTTTGGTCTGTCGATAATGATGCTATGCCAACTGCGTTTTTTGACGAGAGGACAGGCGAGTTTGTTGATTCGGTTCAAGCTCGTATACGATCAAGGCTTTTCGTCAATTTTGGCAATCGTAAGTATCTGTAAGAATTTTGCCATGAACAGAAGCTTTCTACAATTCTCACAAATTTTTTTTCGATACATTTCCACAATTCAGCATACAAAGACAAGAGGGCCGACTCGTTGATTCCTGAAGAATATTTTAGTCAAAGGCCGAAAAGAGGAATGGAAGATGATGGCACTGGAGGGCCAATGACGCCTCCAACTTCTCCTCCACGAGACACGTTTTCCGCTTCTGAAGGTGAGGGGGAAGCTGTTTTTGCTGGGAAACCTATTGCTCGAAGTAGTTCACGAAAATTATCTCCAAGAAACGAGGATAGCTTAGATAGAAAATCAAGACGAGAACCTGAATTTTTTGTGGTCCGTCGATCACGTTTGTTTTCTCTGGATAGAACATTATACATGAAAGGACCTAGGCTCTATAATTATGTGAACAATAAACTAAGAGAACAACGAATATCACTTTATCCTGAGCAGATGGTTGTAACCTCATACAAAGTAATTGTAAAAACCTTTTTATTAGATGCACAGAAGTCAATGGAGGGACCTTCATGGTCTATAAACACGTTACCACTCTACAGTGTACTCTAATTAGTGACAATGTAATAAATTCAGCAGAAACAAAGTTGGAAGAAATCTAGGAATATTT
>Ga0209503_10000985_pt1 | contig 15464 bp, 13 predicted proteins | sample SouAtlMetagenome_2_FD_187448 | JGI IMG/M metagenome (GOLD analysis project Ga0209503, IMG submission 187448) | Marine eukaryotic phytoplankton communities from Atlantic Ocean - South Atlantic ANT15 Metagenome (SPAdes) (version 2) | ecosystem: Environmental > Aquatic > Marine > Oceanic | place... | reverse complement strand
TGGTCTTGGACAAATACGCTTATCATTTCACTATTTACTCAAGCAATATTAACTTTTGTTGCACTTCTTCGAGTCTATTCAATTCGCATGAGATTTCAAAGAGGCAAATTTTAAAATTAAATTATAGTGCTCTTAGTGCATCAGTAATATTCTGTCGAGCTGCTCTTAAAGCAGGTAAAAAGCCTCCCAGAAACCCAACGATCAAAGCTAAAACAAGACCCTGAAATATAATCTCACCTGTTACAGCAAAATCAAATGAAGTTTGACTAAAAGAGCCTCCTGCTAGTGTTGATACTGTATATCCATTAAACACAAAGTAAGCCAAGCTTGCTCCAAGTAGACCACCTGCAAGCGCTAAAACCATAGATTCAATCATTAATGCAGCTAAGATCGAGCTGCCTCTAAATCCAACCGCCCTCAAAGTTCCAATTTCAACAAGTCTTGTTGATACGGCGCTGTACATTGAGTTGAGTGCAGCAAAAATTGATCCTATTGCCATGATTACAGCAACTAGGTAGCCAAAAGTGTTAATTATGCCTGATAAGCCCGAAGCCTGATTCTCATAAAAATCTAATTCGTTTTCAACCTTCACTTCAAGTCTTGGATCATTTTCAGCAAAAATAGCAAAGGTATCAAAGCTTGATACAGACTCAAGCCTCGCTATTGCATTTGATGTTGTTGCGCCCCTTTGAAAAGCTGACTGAGCAACCTTAACATCTCCCCATATCTCAGATTCATGAATATCACCATCTGAACTAAACACTCCGACTACAGTCCAAGTGCTATTTCTAAATACAACCTCGTTACCTATCTCAACACCCTGATATTGATCATAAGCTCCTTTCCCAACAATTAGCTCTGCCTTTCCCGCTTCAAAACTTCTACCTTTTATAATTTTAGTTTCAGGTCTAATAGCAAATCCCATAGCATCAACACCTCTTAATGGAAGATTTGAAGTATCCTCTGCGCCTTTTTTTGTAAGGTCTACAACCGTATAGACTTCAAATGAGATCATTGGCTGGCCATCAATTTTTTGTAATCCAGGAGCATTTGATAAGACATTCGCCTCCTCAATTGAAATAACACTGCTTAATTCTGAATTTGAACCTGATCTTAATATTAAAGCTCTATCTGCTTCACCAGTTCCTTCAACAGTTGATTGAAGACCGCTTGCCATAGCTAAAAGAGAAACCATAACTGCAACAGATCCAGCAATTCCAACTATAACAACCAAAGATGATCCAAAGCGTTGCTTAATAGATAGCAGGTTCATGTTTGTTACAGCAAATACTTGTCTAAACCATTTCATTTTTATTAATCCTTTCTAAGAGCATCTACTACCTTTAATCTCATAGCTCCAAGAGCCGGAGGAAATCCAGATACAAATGCAGTAATTATAGCTATACCGATACCAGAAATTATTACTGAGGAGTCCAATGATATTTCACCCAATGATACTGAAATCAACTCAGAAAGACTCGGCATTAACAATGCTGTAATGCTTAGTCCTATAACTGCTCCAATTAGACATATGACCATTGACTCAACAAGCACTAAAATAAGCATTGTAAAATCAGAAAAACCTATTGTCTTAAAAACTGCTAACTCAGAAGTCCTCTCTCTTATAGATTGACTCATAGTATTACCAGTAACTAGTAGAATGGTAAAAAAAACTGCCGCTAATATAGAGTTCATAATTAGTCCAATATCACCAATTTGGCTAGCAAACATTTGTTGATATGCTTTTTCAGTGTATGTTTTTGTTTCATCCATTGAATTAGCAAACATTGCATCTATATCTTGAGCAACCCTAGCTCCAGCATCTTTGTTATTTAGTTTTACGATAAAGTTTCCTACTGTACCTTTTGTATAATCTTCTCTAGCTTCATCAAAATATTGATAATTCATAAAAACTTGATCTTCATTTCCAGGATTTTCTTCGTCTGTAAATATTCCAACTAAATCAAATTCCCATAAATTTGTTCCATCACTCATAAAGTAAATGTCACCGATAATAGGAATACGGTCCCCAATACTCCAATTAAATCTTTCAGCAAGTTTTTTTCCAGCAATCATGCCTGTCCTAGTAGAGATAAAAACTTCTTTTTCAGGATCACTAATCTTATATTCTTTGTATATATCTAAAAATTCTTTTGGAGGTACTGGCCATTTTGGAAAAAAATTGGCTCTATCGATATAAGTTCCCCCAAACCAATCTTGATGTGCAACTATTTCTACGTTTTCAATACTTTTTATTCTCTGCAAATAAGATATTGGCATAGAATCAATAATTGAATATTTAGAAGCAACTATTAATCTATCATCACCAGACAGTTCAACGTCTTCAGTAAAGACTACTGCTACAGATCTAAGCAAGCCAAATAGTAAAAAAGCTACCACTAAAGAAGAAACTGTAAGCCCCGTTCTCCATCTTTTTCGATTAAGAGCTGCAACAATAATAATCCAATATTTCATAATCAGCCTTTCGCTAAGGCGTCTACAACCTTAAGTTTATATGCTTGATATGCTGGGAGTATCCCAGCAAGAGATGCCATTAGCACCCCAATTAAAATACCTTTTGTAACTTGATACGAATCAAAGACTATAACTCCCCCGGTTAGGCCGCCACTAGCTTGATCAATAAGAGGTACTGTTATTAAAGTAAACCCTAGACCTACTATAGCTCCTATTAAAATAATAAAGTTGCTTTCAAGCAATATTGAAATAAATATTTGTATATCCCTGTAACCTAAGCTTTTTAGGATTGCTAGATCACTAGTCCTCTCTCTTACTGATTGACTCATTGTATTTGCTGTAACTAGAAGTAATGTAAAAAATACAGCGGAGATTATAGAGGTGATTATTAACTTTATATCACCAATATCAGCCAACATTTTTTGAGATAAAGTTATTTCATTACCAGTAAATGTTGCATAAGCTGAATTTTTAAAATTATCATCAATGCTATTACTTATTTGATCTGCTTTTGACGGGTCATCAAGATTAAATAAAATCATGGAAACCGTCCCTTTATTAGCAACTCGCGCCTCTTCAACATATTCATGTCTAACCATAATGCCAAGCTCATCTGCAGCAGGACTTGTTGTATATATGCCTTCAATATAAAACTCCCATACATTTGATCCATCATTTTTTACAGAATAAGTAGGTATTGATACTAAATCCCCAACTTTCCAACCCTTAATATCTGCAGCAGCCTTGCCTAAAAGAGCACCTGTTCTATTGGAAAAAAATGCATTTTTTGCTTCATCAGATGCTTTAAATCTATCCATTACTTCAAAATAATCGTTGCTGATAGCAAAAATAGGAATATTTTCTGTCATCGAATTTATATCCATAGATAACATATCAATCCATGCAACTTTAGTTACGCTATCAATAGATTCTAAATAATTAATATGAGATTGTGGCAGTCTTCCAAACATCATGTCATGTTTAGGCATCATGATCATGCGTTCAGCATTAATTTCACCAGCTGCTCCAGTAAACAGTGGGTCAGCGGAATGCAAAAGGCCATAAAGAAAAAAAGCAACTATTACCGAGAGGGTTGTTAGAAGACTTCTAATTTTCTTTCTAAAGACTCCGGCTTTAACTAATACCCAGTACACTATGTTGTTAGTTTACCTTTATCTAGGTGAAGAGATCTTTTAGCAGAATCTGCTGCCGTAGGATCATGAGTAACCATTAATATAGTTTTTCCATGATCTTCATTAAGGCTATTAAGGAGATTTAAAATTTCTGTTGCAGTATCTCGATCTAAATCTCCAGTAGGTTCATCACAAACCAATATATCTGGATCTGATACTAATGCCCTTGCAATCGCTACTCTTTGTTGCTGTCCACCAGATAGCTCATTAGGTTTATGACTAGCTCTATCTGATAAACCAACTATATTTAGAGCAGTTTCAACATGTTTTTTTCGTTGTTTGTTTGATAAATTTGTCAGAAGCAATGGAAGCTCTATATTTTTTTGAGCAGAAAGAACCGGAAGCAAATTATAGAATTGAAAAATAAAACCTACATTAGTTGCTCGCCAATTACTTAACTGTTTAGAATTCATCTGATCTATTCTTTCACCATTAATAGATACTGAACCATTAGATGGTGTATCGAGTCCACCAATAAGATTTAGTAATGTTGATTTTCCTGAGCCAGACGGCCCCATTAATGCTAAGTAATCTTGTTTAGGAATTTGCAAATTTAGATTATCTAATACAACAAGGGTTTCATCGCCTCTTTTATACTCTTTTGTTAAATTTTTAACATCAACTAATATTTCTGACATATTACTCCTTAATTTGTAATTACTTCTTGGCCATCTTCTAAATCATCACTTGGATCAAGCGCGACTCGCTCTCCATCTTTTATGCCTTTTGTAATTCTTGCATAATTAGCCGAAGTGCTTTCAATTTCAACTTTAGTTTTAAAAACTCTTCCGTTTTTAATAATAAATAAGTATGCAGAATTTCCCTCTTTTACTATTGCGGATGAAGGAACAATGACCCCATCAATTAAATCAAGCTTTTCTTCTTCTTCTTCTTTTAAAAAAGAAACCTTAGCTCCCATATCAGGTAGGATTCTTTGATCTTTATCTAATAATCCAATCCTTACTTTGACAGTTGCCTTATTTCTATCTGCTGTTGGAATAATAGCTATAACTTCAGACTCTATATCCCACTCAGGATAAGCATTTAAATTTGTGATTGCCGGCTGACCTGATTGAACTCTGTTTATATATGACTCATTTACATCAACCTCAACCTCAAGTGAGTTCATATCTACAATGGTTCCTATGCCGGTTCTTGTAAATCCACCACCAGCTGATACGGGAGAAATCATCTCGCCTGGTTGTGCAGCTTTATTTATTACTACACCAGAAAATGGCGCACGTATTTTCATGTCTGAAACAATCTGTTTACTAATTTCTAGTCTTGCCTTTAAACCATCCAGTTGAGATTCAGCTGCATCTAATGAAGCTTGACTGGCAAGATTATCTTTTCTTAACTCCAGGGTTCTATCAAAGACTCTTTTAGCTTCTCTTAATTGAGTTTCAGCAAAGTTTAGTTCAGCTTTTACAGTGCTATCATCTAATTGGGCAAGGATTTGATCTTTTTCTACAAACATTCCTTCTTCAATAAATACCTCTAGAACTTTACCAGTTATTTTTGAAGAAACCGTTGCCTGCATTCTTGCTGTTACATATCCAGAGGCATCAAGGACGCTTGCAGATGTATTGGCTGATGCATTTATTGATTGAGCTTTATAAGATTTAACTTCAATTATTTCGTCTTGGGAGAGAAAACCCAATTGGTTTAAAATAAGAAAAAGAATAATAACTGGAACAAGTACTAATCCAGATTTTTTAACTAGCGAACTCTCAGACTCATCATTAACAGATCTATCTATTTTAAGATCATTAAGTAAATCTTTTTTTTCACTCATAAGTTTCTCCCTAAGGATAATTTTACACCATGAGATTAAAATATCACTTTTTATAAATCAAAGGTTTTTATTCTTATCTAGATTCCACTCTGGCGGCCCAAATATTGATTTGAATCTATCATTATGATTAGCCGAATTTCCAAAATCCTCAATTATTTTAAGCCAATTCATAAAAGTAATTTTAACTGGATTATACGTTTTTACATTCTCAGTTATTCCAAAAATAACTTTAGATTCTTCTTTTGCAAAAGTGCCAAATAGCCTATCCCATACAATAAACATATTTCCATAGTTTTTATCAATGTATTCTGGATTAGAGCCATGATGAACCCTATGTGAAGATGGAGTGACAAGAATATATTCTAGCGGACCAAGTGTTTTTATTACTTGTGTATGCCCGGTTACTCCCCATAAAGTAGCAGCAACCCCAGCTAAGGCTGTTATCAGAGGATCAAAACCAATAATTGGCAAAATAAAGAAGAAGGGCACTTTTGTTATTGGTCCAAACCATGCTTGACGAAGAGCAACAGTGAAGTTCATCTCTTCACTTGAGTGGTGATTCATATGCACTGCCCACATAAATCTTACTCTATGCGAAAATCTATGGTACCAGTAATATACAAAATCTATCGCAACGAAAGTTAATATCCATACTGCCGTTGTTGATATGAGGTCATTAATAGTAAAAATTCTAAATTCATACAAGTAAAAGTAGAAGAATAGGATTGCACCTTTAGTACCAATATTTACAACTATATTTCCCGCCAAAAGACCAAAACCAGCCATACTGTCATTTAATTTATATAAAGAAAGATTGTTAATTTTTGAGTAAATAGTTTCAGCAATAATCATTGCAACTATTATTGGAAAACCAAATGTATATAAATCAATATCCGTCATAGTTTTAATATTTTAAACTTTGCAAAACAAAATATATATGGGGAATTATCTGAATAAATTTATTCTAAACCCATAAAGCTTGATCTTCTATTGATCGCTAATGTATTTATTTGTGGGGTGTTACTAAAAATTTAGTCCCTGTAGCCTGTTTCCCATATGCCTGTATTGCTTCAGGTTGAAGCATTTCTTCAAAGGAAACTTCTTGTGTATAGTTACTTGCAAAGGTAGTTTTAATTTCTTTTGCAACTCTATCGCGCATAGCCATAAATCTTTCCATCCCAATTTTTCCAATCATTGGTGTTAATAACCATCCTCCAAGTCCCCATGACATTCCATATGCTCTTTTTAGTATTGTTGGAGAGGGATCTAAACCACCATAAATATATACTTGTTTATAGGTATCTGATCCATACCTACTGTATTCTGCTGCTGTTTTATTAGCAGCTATTTCCATCGCAGAAAGAATCTGACCTGCCAATTGACCTTCATTACCTCCACCAGTTGCATCAAAACCTAATGTTGCTCCTGTTGCTACAATAGCTTCAACAAGATCATCCATAAAGCTTGGGGAGCTTGAATTACAAACATGCTCAGCTCCTATGTTTTTTAATAGTTCAACATGCTCTTCTTTTCTCACAATATTAACTAATGGAACAGAATCATCTTTACAAATTTTTACTAGCATTTGACCTAAATTAGATGCAGCGGCTGTATGAACAAGAGCTGTATGATTCTCTAATTTCATTGTTTCTAAAAAAGCTAGAGCTGTTAAAGGATTTACGAATGATGAAGCCGCCTCTTTAGCGGAAGTTCCATCCTCCATTACCAAACAATTCATTGCTGGCACGCATCTATATTCTGAATACATCGCTCCACCAGCAACACCAACTGTTTTACCAATTAAATGTTGTGCATTTTTTCCTGCTGACTCTACGACTCCCGCACCTTCATTGCCTACTTGCATTGATTGATCAAATCTTGGGGCAACAGCTTTCATAAGACCTGGATGTATGTTCATAGTAGCAATCGTCTCATTACCAGATCCTGCAACCGATAGACTTGTTGGATCAGACGCAAAGCTGATTAAAAGCGCAAGGTCGGATGGATTGATTGGAGCTGCCTCAACTTTTATTAAGACTTCATCATCTTTTGGTTGTGGCTTTTCAACTGTAGCAATAGATATGTTTAACTTACCTTCACTTGTTATCTCTGATCTTATTTCTCTTGAAGTTTGTGTTGTCATTTTATTCCCTTTGGATTACTTTTTAAAAATTATACTAGTTAGAGCTGGCTATAGGTCAAGACTTTATTTGTCCAAATTTATCTGTTGCTTTTATTAACGCATGAGTGATTTCTTTTTCAAAAGCTGTGTGACCAGACGACGGTGCAATAATCATTTCTGCTTCAGGCCATGCCTGGGAGAGTTCCCAAGCTGTTTTCATAGGACAAACTACATCATATCTTCCTTGAATAATTACAGCTGGTATTGATCGGATTATATCTATATTTTCAATAAGCTGATTTTCTGTTGCAAACCATCCTTTATTTACAAAATAATGATTCTCAATAAGTGCAAATGCTAAAGCAAACTCTGGGTTTGAAAATTCTTCTACTAATGATGGTTTATATGCAAGACTACTTGTTGCTGCTTCCCACTTTGACCATGCTATGGCAGCAGCAAGCCTCCTTTCCTTATTATCACTTTTAAAGATTTCATGATAAGCCTTCATTAAATCATCTCTATCTTCTAAATCAATAATTTCTGTGAAACCTTTCCATGCTTCTGGAAAAATTCGACTTGCTCCATCTTGATAAAACCATTTAAGCTCTTCTTCTCGTAATAAGAATATACCCCTTAAAACTATTTCACTCACAGAACTAGGATGAGATTGAGCATATGCTAAAGAAAGAGTGCTCCCCCAAGAGCCCCCAAAAACTAACCATGTATCTATATTTAAGGTTTCTCTAAGAATTTCAATATCAGAAACAAGATCCCACGTAGTGTTATTTTCCAAGCATCCATGCGGCTTGCTTCTTCCACATCCTCTTTGATCAAAGACTATAATTCGATAAATATCCGGATTAAAGAATCTTCTAACCTCTTCACTGCCACCACCACCAGGCCCGCCATGAAGGAATAGGGCAGGCTTGCCATTTGGATTTCCGCATTGCTCGTAATAGACATGATGCTCATCAACATCCATAAATCCTGAGTCGTACGGTTTAATTTCGGGGTATAAATTTAAGTAGTCTTTCATATCTTATTATTAGATTTATAAGGATGTACTTCAACTTTTACATCTTTAAATAAATAAATTTCTTAGTTTTCAGAGACGATTGTTGTTTTCATAGATTTTTTACTTAACCCCCAAAACAATCTTGCTGCTTTGACAAATAATAGCCTGAAGGTTTTATCAAAAAATGAAACTTTAGAAATATCTGTTTTTACTTCACAGGTTTGCTTACCTCTTATAAGCTTGCCGGGAAGTATGCCGGTAGCTTTACCATTTTCTGAAACAATATGACCATTTTTTATAGTAGCAACATAACCAGTAGCATCTTGAACCAATCGCTTTCCGCCTAACGGCAAATCATAAATCATTGATGGATGACTCACATTTAACTTTTCAAAATCAATGATATTAATATCTGCAAGCATTCCAACTTTAATTTCTCCACGATCAAATAAACTAAATGTTTCAGCTGTATCTTTAGTTTGTTTTTTAACAAGCATCTCTAGAGGAAATTTTCTTCCCGCATTTCTATCTCTTCCCCAGTGAGAAAGGTTTGTAGTTGGCATGCTCGCATCACATATTAATCCACAATGCGCTCCGCCATCACTGCCACCTGCAACAGATGACTTTAATCTATATGCCTGCTCAACAAACTTTAGTTTATAGTTATCGTAAGGCGTGAAAGCAGCATATATAAGATTTGTTCCATTATTTTTTAGCATTTCATCATACATTACTTCAAGCTCTGAGATTCCTTCTGATAGAGCGAGTGCTGCAATACTATCCTCTTTTTTCGGCTCGTAATTTGGCGGTGTTCCTAAAATAAACTGTGTTTCATAATTACGAGTGAGCTTTGTTGGAAGTGCTGCATCCTGAGCAATTTCGTCTCTAGTTTTGTTTGAAACATTTTCTGCGAGCAATTTCTCAATTTCTGGAGTGAAATCAGGCTCTTGTTTTAATAGTTTTTCCTTGAATAGAGGATTTTTTAAAATTTCAAACTTTTGATCCAAAGGGAGATCAGCAATTTCTCTATAAGCCGGATATTGAATAAATGGATTAACGGTACTTTCCCACCCAAACATAAGCCCAACATTTCTGCCAGGAAATTGGGGTCTAATATTCTTACCTTTTAAAAATTGTTCTTCAGAAAAAAGAATTGTTTTTACTGCATCACCGCTAGTTTGAAGAAAGGTTAATCCGCAATTGCTTTTTTTAATATATTCCTTCATCCATGACATTTCCATTTCCTCATCAAGCCAATCAGAGGTAATTTCAAATGTTCCTTCTCCAGCTTTATCTATTCCAAAAGCAAGGGCTTTCATCTCATCAGAACTTGCTTCAGTTCCTGGAACATATTTACCATATATATCTTTATGCAAGACAGTTCTTGAAGAGCTAAATCCTAGTGCTCCAGCACTAATTGCTTCAGTTACTAGTTCAGACATTTTATTTATCTCAGCATCAGAAGCATCAACTTGATTTTGACATCTTTGGTAACCCATTACATAACTTCTTAAAGGGCCATGCCCAAGCATAAAACCGACATCCATAATAAAATCTTTTTTATCAATCACATCTAAGAATTCTGGAAAAGTCTCCCAATCCCAGTCTATACCTTCATGCAGAGCTGAGCCTGGAATATCTTCCACGCCCTCCATTAATTGAATAAGAAAATTTTCATCTCCAGGTCTAACAGGAGCAAAACCAACTCCACAATTACCCATTACTGCGGTTGTAACGCCATGCCAACTTGAAGGTGTAAGATATGGATCCCAAGAAACCTGCCCATCATAGTGAGTATGAATATCAACCCAACCAGGTGTAACTAAATTGCCTTTTGCATCAAGTTCTTTTTTCCCTTTAACTGATATTTTGCCAACTCCTGAAATTTTGCCGCCATCAATAGCAATATCCCCAAAAAATGCTTTATTTCCAGAACCATCTAGAATTTTCCCATTTCGGATTACAAGATCATGCAAATTATTGTCCATGTTTAAATTATAACGTATTTTTTTTGCACATAGTATGCCAATAGTAAGATTGTTCTTTTTATAAGAACTTCTGATATTTTTAGTAATGGTGCCCAGAGGTAGAATCGAACTACCGACACAAGGATTTTCAGTCCTTTGCTCTACCAACTGAGCTATCTGGGCACAAGAGTGAATATATTACTGCTTAATATTTTTCAAAGCAAAGGATTGTTCAATAGAAAACAGCTCAATTCTTTTCCATTTTGGCATAGCCACACCATTACCTGATCCATGCCCAGCTCTTGGTGCATCATAAAGCATCACAGGGTTATCACACCCCTGATACTCTTGTATTCTGGCCGTGAATTTATACGAATGTGATGGCACAACACGATCATCCCTGCGGGCAGTTGTAGTAAGTGTTGGCGAATAGCAAACATCAATTTTGGTCTGATGGTATGGCGATATTTTAAGGTTTCTCTGAAAATCAGTCTGATCAAGAATTGGATAACCATAATCACCTCTCCAGCCCCAGCCTTCAGTAAATTCTGTAAAACGAATCATATCCATTACACCAACTGCGGGCAAAGCTGCGCCAAAGTAGTTTGGGTTTTGAATCAGAGTTGTGCCTACCAATAAACCACCATTTGATCTACCGCTAATGACTGTAGATTTCCTATTGCCTATGGAATTATTTTCTAGAAATTTTGATGCGTATAAGAAATCATCAAAAACATTCTGTTTAGTATCAAGCCTGCCAGCATTATGCCAAGCTTTACCAAATTCTCCGCCACCCCTAATATTTGCTACCGCTAAAACTCCACCCATCTCAAGCCATGCAACATACTTAGGCGTAAATGCTGGTCTGATAGATATGTTATAACCGCCGTAAGCATATAAAAATATAGGAGTATTTTTATCAAGCTTAGTTGATGACTTATGGGAATAAGTAATAGGCACCATGGTTCCATCTTTGCTTTCGTAATATGTGCTTATTTCAACATAATCAGCAGGATTAAAACCTGGAATTTTTTCTTCCCAAACTAGTTCAAGCTCATCTTCAGTTAGGTTATAAGTAAAGTACTGCATAGGTTGGGTATAGCTGTTAACACTAAACATGATGGAATCATCTCCCATGCTTTGAAAGCCACTAATAGTACCTTTTAGACTGTTCGGTAATTGCAGATCAAGTTTCTCACCTGAGTGATCAAAAAACTTTATTTCTGATGACATATCAGCATGATCAATGTAGTCAGCAATAAGATAGTCTTTTACAAAGGACGCTCCTTTCAGAGCAAAATCTTGCTCAGCTACTACCTCAGTCATCTGGAAATCAGAAAAAGATACTTTCACTAATCGATAATTATCTGCCTCTAAATTAGTTATAAAAAATAATCCCTCACTATCGGCATGCATATAATTAAAACTCGCTTCATTAATTGGAGTAATAGGCTCAAGAGTTTGAATTGAGCTGCCATACAAATAAAAATTTTCTTCTTCTGAGCCTGTTACAACTTTAATTAAAATATTTTTATCTTCTCCAATGAACGAAACCGTATAATTTTGTTCCGGATTTACTTCTCCATAAAATAGTTCTTCCTGGCCGGTAGAAATATCTGTGAAATATATAGCGGCATCGTAACTTTGCTGGCTTAAACGATTCTCTGGTAGTGGTTTTGGATATTTATTGTAGTAAACGCCGCTTGAATCAGATTTCCAGCTGATATCTGAAAATTTAACTTCCGTGATTTCAAGATCTAGATTTCTGTTAGCTTCAAGATCCATGATTTTAATCGTTCTCCAATCAACACCACCATCGGTTACGGAATAAGCCAGGTATTTTTTATTTGGAGAAACTGAAACCTTATCGAGATTTAAAGTTTGGTCATCTGACCACAAATTTGGATCGAGAATGACAGCATCTTCATCACCTTTTTTCATATAAAGATGGTGTTGCTCAGAACCAGAGTTATAAAAATAGTATTCGCTCTCAGGATTGAAGTAAGACATTGAAAAATATTCGGAACTGTAAGCTTCGTTCAGGATGCCTTCTATCGTATCAATTTCAGACCCTTCTAAATAAGACTGCACAAAAGCATTCTGTTGATTTGACCACTCCACAACATACGGCGATTCAAAATCTTCCATATAAAAATATGGGTCTATAACAGTAGTGCCATGTAGATTGTAGTTTGTGCGTTCTCTCTTTGATTCAGGGTAATTAAAGGACTCCGGACTGCTTAAATCAGCTGAGCATGATGTAAGTAAAAAAGCTATCAGTAAATATCTCATATTTCTCTCCTAGGACTACATTGAAGAAACTTCATAAATGCAGTATTTTCTATTTTTAACTGGTAACTCATATTAATGAATTTAGCTCAAAAAATAAAAGATTTACACGCTTCTAAATTTAAGTTTGTAATCGTATCAAGCGGAGGAGGCAGCAATGCCATTGGGACTCTATTAAAAGTTCCAGGAGCAAGCAATTCCATCTTGGAAGCTTATATTCCATATGCAAAGGAGTCGTTAGATTTTTATCTTATGAGAAAACCAGAGTCTTACTGTTCACTTGATACAACTACTAGAATGGCTGCGAGAGCATATAGCGCAGCAAAAAAAATTGACGAACAATCAGATATTAAAAATCTATTTGGCGTAGCGATTACAGCAACTCTGAGCACTAATTATGAAAAGAGAGGTGATCACAGATTTCATATTGCAGTTCAAACTAGAGATTTTTCTAAATCTATCTCATGCGTACTAGAAAAAGGCAAAAGAACCAGAGAGCAAGAAGAAGAGTTAGTAACTGAATTTGTAATCGCTCTAGTATCAGAGTGTTGCGAATTTAAATATGAGTATCCAGATATTAAAGAGACGCCTGAATATATATCCGTAAAGGCAGATAAGGGTTGGGCTGATCTAATGTCTGAGAAGATAGAATATGTTGCCTCATCTGATACGCAGCCTAAGCTTATATTCCCAGGTGCATTTAATCCTTTACATGATGGCCATGAAGCCATGAGCAGATTGGCAGAAAAAGAAACAGGTGCTAAAACATTTTTTGAGATATGTATTCAGAATGTAGATAAACCACCACTCAGCTATCATCAGATTGATAAAACGATCAATCAATTTAACAGTATGCAGAATTGGGTGTTAACAAAAGCCGGTAAATTTTCTGATAAGGCAAAATTATTTCCAAACAGTACTTTTATTATTGGTGCAGACACCTTGGTTAGAATTTTTGATGAAAGATTTTATGCAAGTAGAAGCGATATGCTTGCTCAGTTCGACATCTTTAATAAAAACAATAATAAATTTTTAGTGTTTGGGCGCAAATATCAAGATAAATTTATTGAACTCAAAGATGTACAGCTGCCAGATTCAATTAGTAGTCTTTTTAAAGGTTTTGGTGAGAATATTTTCAGAGAAGATATTTCCTCATCAAGCATCAGGCTAGAAAACTCAGAAGAATAATTATTGTTGAGGAATAAAGCCTGAAGGTTTTTCGTAATCCTCATTGTTTAAGAACAAGCCCATTTGTTCATTAAGCCATTTTCTGTTTTCTTTTAAAGACAGATCTAAATGTTTTTCATTTATGAGCATAGTTTGAAGTGAAATCCATTCATTCCATGCTTTCTGAGAAAAGTTTTGTTGAATCTCTTCGCCCTTAGGCCCAGGAATAGGTGGATGAATCAAAGCATCAAGCTCTTTCTTATATTTTTTACAAATAACTTTATTCATTACTTACTAATTTATCAAAAATAGGCTTAGGTACAGCAATTTTTTTTATCTCTTCAGCAGAAAACCATCTTCCCGATAAGTTTGGATGCTTTTCTGATGATTCTGTAAATGAAATATTGAGCTCCCTATGTGAAAGGTTATGCACTACATCAACAACTTTAAATTTATTCTTTTCAACAGGTGGAATCCATAAATTTTTCCAGTAACCCAAGGTGTTGTCCTTGGTTAAAAAATATTTTTCACCAATCTTTATTAGATTAAACTTAAGGAATTCTTTTTTTCTTTTAATTTTCTTCTTAGCAAGTACAGGGTATTTGCCTTTAATGTTAGATAAGCAATTTTTATTGATAGGACAAGCAATGCATTTTGGATTTTTGGGCAGACAAAGCTGTGAACCAAGATCCATGACGCCTTGCTGGTACTTGAATAGATTATTTTTATCTAGAATCTTTTCAGATAGTGCCCAGAATGACTTTTCTTCAAAAGAATCTTTATAGAATATTCTGCTAATAACTTTTTTCACATTTGCATCTAGAATTGGATAAGGCTTATTAAAAGCAATAGACAAAATAGCACCAGCTGTTGATTTACCAATGCCTGGTAAAGACACAATATCTTCATATTTTTCAGGCATCTTGCCAAAGAATTCTTTATGAATAATTTCTTTAGCTCTATATATGTAGCTTGCTCTTCGGTAATAACCTAGACCACTCCATAGACCATAGATATCATCTTCAGTTGCATCTTTTATTGCTTCTAGATCAGGATATTTAGCCATAAATCTATTGAAATACTCTATTGCTGTATTCACTTGGGTTTGCTGAAGCATGATTTCAGAGATCCAAATTCTGTAAGGAGTGACATTTTCTCTCCATGGAAGATTTTGTCTTCCACTATGCGCGTACCAGCTTGAGATTTTTGAGCCTATCTTAACTTCTTGTGTAGCTTCCATCAGAGTATTTGTAAATTATTGGATCCCCTGTAGCTATTTCAAGTTTCACAATGTCTATTTCAGAAATATTCTCTAAGTACTTCACAATGGCTCTTAAAGAATTCCCATGAGCTGCAACTAAAACATTTTTTGAAATTTCTAGTTCCGGAATAACAGTATCTTTAAAGTATGGTACAGCCCGATCATAGGTGTCTTTAAGAC
>Ga0209503_10000984_pt1 | contig 15465 bp, 13 predicted proteins | sample SouAtlMetagenome_2_FD_187448 | JGI IMG/M metagenome (GOLD analysis project Ga0209503, IMG submission 187448) | Marine eukaryotic phytoplankton communities from Atlantic Ocean - South Atlantic ANT15 Metagenome (SPAdes) (version 2) | ecosystem: Environmental > Aquatic > Marine > Oceanic | place... | reverse complement strand
AGGCCACACCCGTGGATCTCCCGTCATCACGCCCGAAACATCCTTCCACACGATGAACTTGGCCGCTCGAAGTGCCTCAGCGAGCAATGCGCCACTGAAATCCGATCCCTCGCGACCCAATGTGGTGGGCTGATCATCGGGCGATGACCCCACAAAGCCTTGCATCACGGGGATTCGGCCCCTCCACTGCTCAATCCGCTCTTGGACTTTGTCACCAACAGCAGCGAGGTCCACAACAGCAGCGCGGTGCGCACCATTGGTGCGAACAACATCCCAAGCAGACACCCACAGCGCCGAAAGCCCCAACGCTTGAAGGTGTGCGGCTACAATTCGGGTCGACCACCGCTCACCTTGTCCCACGATGGCGTCGTACCCCGCATCCGAAGCAGGGCGCCCTTTCCAAGATTCGACCAGCACCCGGAACGCAGAAAAATCCGCGACGAGCAAATCCGAGGGCAGCTTCAACTCCTCCACTGTCCGCTGGTGTGCCTCCATCACCGGCCCAATCAGCGCTCCCACATCAGCTGCATGGGGCAACGTGCTCCATACAGTTTCCAGTGCATTGGTCGTCTTGCCCATGGCACTGACCACCACCGCTGATTCGCAGTCGCGGTCCTCTCCGGCCGAGCGTCCCAACACAATGGCCCCCAGGTTGCGGACCGCATCCGCATCCTTGACCGAAGCCCCGCCGAATTTGTGTACGACCCAGTTCATCCCGCCTTTTGGGCCAGCGCCGCCAGCGCCTCTCCTTGGAGACGCCCGTTGAGCCAGTCGCTCTCCACTGCAGACCCCAATGCCTTGTAAAATCCAATGGCGGGCTCATTCCAATCGAGGACTTGCCATTGCATGTAGGCGCACCCCCTTTTCCTCGTCTCTTCCGCTACCGCGGCGAAGAGCTGCAGACCATATCCTTTTCCACGCTCGCTTTTGGTGACCACCAGGTCCTCCAAATACAGACAGCGCCCATTCCATGTGCTGTACTTCTGATAAAACAGGGCAATGCCCACGATCTCGTCCCGGTCCTCTGGCTCCAACACCATCAACCCATATGCCGGGTTGGGTCCAAAACCATCTTGGAGCAGGGTCGCTTCGCCTATGTTGACCTGATCCAGCGCACGCTCATACTCGGCCAATTCTCTGATCAACTCCATCACCGCAGGCACATCCGCCTCCACGGCCCATCGAATCCTTCCCGTTCCTTGCATCTCCTGCAAACGTAGATTGCAGGTCATCATGCCCGAAGGAATTTCTCCATTTGACATCGCATTGGGCCTTCCCTTGCTGTGGAGCGCCATCCGAGGGGTCCGCAAAGGCCTGATTTTAGAAGTGACTGGCTTGGCCGCCCTGTTCTTGGGTGCCTATGCTGCTTTGTTTTGTTCCGATTTGGTGGCCGCTTGGTTGGATGCGCGTTTTGCCATTGGCCACGCCTACATGGGCATCACCTCATTCGCTGTGACCTTCATGATCGTGGTGATTGCCGTGCACCTCTTGGGCCGGGTCGTGGAAAAAATGGTCGACATCACCGCGCTCAAACCCATGGACCGACTCGCGGGCTTGGCCTTTGCACTGGGACGGGCTTGGCTGTTCTGGTCCATCGTGGTTCTGCTGATTCAAGGCACGCTGGGTCAAGACATACTGCCCGCTAACTGGATTGCCGAGAGTTGGCTCTGGCCCGCGATGGACGAGACGGCGCGGTTTGTCTTGCCCATCATCGACCCTTGGATCCCTGAAATCTAAACGGGTCTCACCGCGGTTTACAGCGCGATCTCCACGCCGAGGTCCTGACCCAACCGCACAATGCGGTCGCCAAGGCCATCCCATGCAGCCTCGTAGGCATCCGAGGCGGACCACTCTCCCTTGACAGAGAAGTAGAACTTGATTTTGGGCTCTGTCCCGGACGGACGGGCGGTCACGAGCGCCCCCTCCTCGGTCAGAAACTGAACGACATTGGATGAGGGCAAACCATTCCAGCCTTTGAGGTGGTCGCGAACCTCCGCCACAGCTTCCCCGCCGAGGTGTGTCGGAGGAGATTGGCGGAAGCCGTCCATCATGGCCCGAATCTCTTCGGCCCCGGCAATGCCCTCTCGCTTGAGCGAAACCAAGGCCTCGCGGTACATGCCGTAGTGCCGGTGCAAGTCCCGAAGTCGGTCCAACAGGGTTCTGCCCTTGCGCCATTCCTCGTCCGCCATCTCGGCGATCATGCAGGCCGCTGCAATCGCGTCCTTGTCGCGGACTTCATCGCCCACGAGGTAGCCATAGCTCTCTTCACCCCCCACCAGGAAACGGCCGTGGCCTTCCCGTGCAGCGATTTCCGCAGTAATCCACTTGAACCCGGTCAGCGTCTCCGCCACCGGAACGTCGAACTCCGCGGCGATATCAGAAACCAAGCGCGTGGTCACGACGGTGCGTGCCACGAAATCTCCTTCTTCTATTGCACCGCGCTCTGCCTTGGCCTTGAGCACATAGTGCACAAGGAGGGCCGCCACCTCATTGCCATTGAGAAGGCGGAAACCGCCTTCCGGCTCGCGAACTGCTGCACCCACCCGGTCGCTGTCTGGATCGGTGGCCAGGACCAGCTTGGCACCGGTTTCCTCCGCGCGGTCCAAGGCCATCCGCAGGGCACTTGCCTCTTCCGGATTGGGGGACTCCACCGTGGGAAAGGCCCCGTCCGGAGACGCCTGGGCCGCGAGCACCTCCACATTTCGGAAGCCGCAGGCTTCCAATGCGGGTGCCATGCTCACCGTGCCCGTTCCATGCAGGGGTGAATAGACAATGCCCAGGTCGGAACCCTCTTCCATCAGGGCCTCACTGATTCGGTGTCCGGCAATGGCGTCGTAGTAATCTAGGTCCAATTGCCCGTCGATGACGTGAATCTTAGGGTCATCGGCTTCTGCACGCCGAACCGCCTCGAGCCCCTGAACAGCCCGGACGCGCTCGATAATGCCGTTGTCGTGCGGCGGGACAATCTGGCCCCCGTCGCCCCAATAGACCTTGTATCCGTTGTATTCCTTGGGGTTGTGACTGGCCGTGACCACGATTCCCGCCTGACACCCCAGCCTGCGAATGGCAAAGCTCAATTCAGGTGTCGGTCGCAGTGCAGAGAAAACGTGGGCGTCGATTCCATTTCCGGCCAACACCTCAGCTGCCACCCGGGTAAACTCATCGCTGCGGTGCCGGCTGTCGTGCGCAATGGCCACCGCCATCGGCCCATCGTGGTGGGCGGCGAGATAGTCTGCCAACCCTTGGGTCGCCATCGCCACCACCGCGGCATTCATGCGGTTGGTTCCAGGGCCCATGATGCCGCGCATGCCCCCGGTCCCGAAGGCCAGGTCCTGATAAAAGGCCTCCTGAAGGGGGCCTTGGTCCGAATCGTCAAGCATGGCTTGGACTGCATTGCGCGTCACCTCATCATGGGGTGCGCGGGTCCAAATGCCCGCCCGTTTGCGGATGTCTTCGAGGTTCATGGCAAAGTCAATTCGGTTATGAGCTTGCAAATTTCACCCTTAGACAGGAATCAAGCGCCACCTCCCAAGAGACAGCATCTCGACCCAAAGCCTCGAAAAACAGCTGTTCGTCGAGTTTGCTGTAGACGGGGCGTGTCGCTCGGGTCGGAAATGAAGCGGTCGAAACAGGCCGAACTTCCACATGTGGGGCATGGGACGCGAGTATTGCGGAAGCAAATCCGTGCCAAGTGGTGATGCCCCCGTGGCCGTAATGGTGCACCCCTGATGTCCTTTTAGAATCGCAGGCCATGAGGTCGACCCAACGCAACAGGTCTTCCGCCAAATGACCCGCATGGGTTGGGCAACCCAGCTGGTCGTCCACGACGGTCAAGACCTTCCGATCGGCAGCCAGGCGCAGCATGGTATTGAGAAAGTTCTTTCCCTCTCGGTCATAAAGCCAGCTGACCCGGACAATGCTCGCCGTTGGCAACGCAGCCAAAACAGCTTGCTCGCCTTGCAGCTTGCTCGCCCCATAGACACCGAGAGGAGCGGTATCGTCCTCTGGTAAGTAGGGGCGGGTTCCCGTGCCGTCAAAGACGTAGTCGGTGCTGATGTGCACCATTTTGATTGCGCGTTCGGCACACGCTGCAGCCAAAAGCCCTGGTGCCACCCCGTTGATCTGGTGGGCGCGCGCGGCATCGTCCTCAGCGGCGTCCACCGCAGTGTATGCACCACAGGAGACCAACACATCCGGAGACCATCGATCAAGCACTGAAGAAAACGTGTCGGGGGCCTCGAGGTCCAGCACATCTCGGCCGCAAGGAATCAGCTTTTTTCCCTTGGTGACCGGATGGTTTTGGAGGGACATCAACCTGCCTCCCAATTGGCCCGTTGTGCCCGTGATCATAACCCGCATGACACAAAGAAAGCGGACACAGAACACGTTTTGGCACGCTTTGTGCCGTTTGTACACCAAATCACATTCACCATGACGCACTTCCTCTCCCTTAGAAACCGGATGGGCGCCGTTGTCGCCCTCCTGATTATGGTCACCAGCACCTCTGCCGCCTTCGGCCAAAGGCGAGGTTCATTCCTTGAACCCAGACGCGCGGGCGCTTTTGAACTCAATGGAGCAGGACTCCTCGCCGAAATGGAAGCAGGCGACTTCATGGTTCACCCCGGCATCGAATTGACCTGTCTCGGCCGATCCGCCGGGCCGCTGCACAGAGGGGTCAGAATCGGACTTGGCATGCTCGACCGCTCTGGCTCCATCGCGGGATCCGAATCCGGCACAAGCGAACGTCAGCGCACCTTCCTTCCCGAAATCTCCGGTGTCCTCAGGCTGGACCCCTTTCGCGGCGGAATCCGGCCGTTCGCCGAAGGGGAGCTGGGCATGGCCGCCACCATCCTGGACGTCAGAACCTTTGATTCAGCTGGAGACAGAATGGGCTACGCAGTGCCCAACTTTGATCCCACGCTCCATTATGGATGGGCCGCGGGAGCCCGCATCCGGATTGGAAACGGCGCGTTCATCTCCGTGCGATACGGAGAACGTTTTGGGGGCCAGTTGGACATCCCCAACCCCATCGAGACCGGCGACGCACCCACCCAAATTGGAAATGAACGCCGCGTGATGGGCATGGGGCTCAGCCTCGCCCTCTGAATGCGACTCGGACATCCGGGATTGCATCAAGCAGCCCGCATGGCCTCCACTGGGTCCATGCGGGCTGCCTGCATTGCGGGGGCCAACCCCGACACGATGCCACTCAACACAGCAATGCCAAGGCCGAGAAGAAAGCGATTCAATCCGAACACCAGAGACAGGCCTTCTGACAACGCAGAGTTGACCAACACAACGAGAAGGGCCAGCGTGATCAATGCCAGCATCGCCCCCATGATGCACAATGCCACAGCTTCGATAAGGAACTGAGCCAACACAAATGCGCTCTTGGCGCCGAGCGCCTTTTGCACCCCAATCAAAGGGGTCCTTTCCTTGACAGAGACGAACATGATGTTGGCCACGGAAAAGCAACCAATGAGAATGGCGAAGACACCGATGAACCATACCCCAGTCTCCAGTTGACCGAAAATCTTGTCGATGAACGACGTGAGCATCTCTACCTCGTTGACCGCAAAATCCGATTCGTCCCGCGGGTGCAGGCGTCTTAAGGGGCGATAGGCGGCAATGACTTCTCCCTTCAGGGTTTCCAAGTCAACGCCATCACGGGCGCGAATCAAGATGGAGGCCTTCAGTGCTCTGAAATTCATGAGTTGCCGACCAAACGTGACGGGAATCAAAGCGAGGTCATCGGTCCCTTCGCCCACAAGTGAAGTCCCCTCTTGGGCAAGAATGCCCACGACCTTCAACTTTCTTCCCTCTAACGTCAAAGATTTGCCAATGGGGTCCTCTCCGGGGAACAGGCGGTTGACCACATCACGCCCCAGAATGGCAACCGGCATGGCTGCCTGCATCTCGCGTTCCGTGAAAAACCGCCCCTCCTCGATGTTCAGTTCAATGGCATCGAAATAATTCAGCGTGACCGCACCCAACCTGGCTCCTCCATAGCTGCTACTGCCCCTTTTGAGCGTGGTCAAATTGCCGGTTTGAAAGGCAACGCTTCGCGCCGAGGGAAGGCGTTCGCTCAGAATTTCTGCATCCTCCAATGTCGGGTCCCGACGCACTCCATACTTCCACCATGGGTAATCCGAAGAAAAGGTCCACGGCATTTTTTCGACAAAAAGGACATCGCTGCGGATGGAACTGAAAATGCCCTTGATGTTTTCCTCCAGCGAGTCAGAAACCGTGAAAACCGCCGTAATCATGAAGATTCCGATCATGACCCCCAAGAGGGACAGCAGCGTTCTGAGCCGATTGGTCACCAGCGATTGCCATGCCTGAGCGAAGCTTTCAACGAACAACCGACGCGTCATGACCCAAAGCTACGGCCCGGGAGTGGTGAAGGCCCTTTCTGTAGGCTAATTTCGCCCCTTCCCACCCCGAGTCACATCATGAAAAGCCCCATCCGCCGCGCCCTCATTTCTGTCTTTCACAAAGAAGGACTCGCGCCCATCGTAGAACGCCTGCAGGCGCACGGTGTAGAAATCCTGTCCACCGGAGGAACACAAAGGGCCATCGAAGCGCTGGGCGCCGAGGTGACGCCAGTCGAGTCGGTCACGCAGACTGCAGAAATGCTCGGAGGACGGGTCAAGACCCTTCACCCCATGGTGTTTGGCGGCATTCTGGCCCGACGCAACTTCGAGGCAGACGATGTGGATGTGGCGCAGCACGGGATTGGCCCCATTGATTTGGTCATCGTGGACCTCTACCCATTTGAAGAGACCCTGGCCTCAGGAGCAGAAGAGGCAGAGATTGTAGAAAAAATCGACATCGGAGGCATCGCCCTGATCCGGGCTGCGGCCAAGAACTTCAAGGACGTGGTGTGCATTCCCTCCCGCGACCAATACGCAGACCTCGTCGAGGCGCTGTCAGATGAGATGGGGACAGATCTGGACTTCCGCCGTCGAATGGCCGGTGCGGCATTCGCCGTGTCTTCGGGCTATGATGCAGCCATTGGAACGTGGATTCGTGAGGGGGGGCAGCCAGAGGTGTTGTCTGTGCTTGAAACCGCCTGCAACCCCCTTCGCTACGGAGAGAACCCCCACCAAGAAGGCGCATTTTGCGGCGACCTCGATGGGCTGTTCACCCAACACAACGGCAAGGCGCTCAGCTACAACAACCTGCTCGACGTCGATGCCGCCGTGCAGCTCATGAAGGAGTTCAAGGGCGGGGAGCCGACCATTGCCATTCTGAAGCACAACAACGCCTGTGGCATGGCCACCCGGCCCTCACTGTCCGAAGCCTACCAAGATGCACTCGCCGGTGACCCGGTTTCGGCCTTTGGCGGCGTGGTCATCGCCAACCGCACATTGGATGTGGCCACCGCTGAAGCGCTGCACACCCTGTTTTGTGAGGTGGTCATCGCCCCGGAATACGAACCCGCTGCATTGGCCCTCTTGAGTGGCAAGAAGAACCGAATTATCCTGACCCAGAGACGGTGGCCCAATGCCGCGAAACTGGTGCGTTCAGCCCTCGGCGGCTATCTCGTTCAACAAACGGACGACAGTGTGGAGGGCCCCGCTGAATTCAACTGTGTCACCAAAACCCCCATCAGCGCAGAACAGGGGGGCGACCTCGCCTTTGCACTCAAGCTGGTCAAGCACACCCGCTCCAACACCATCGTTCTCGCAAGAGGAGGTCAACTTCTGGCCAGTGGAACGGGGCAGACTTCACGGGTGGATGCGCTGAACCAGGCCATCGACAAGGCGCAGCGCATGGGGTTCTCCCTCGAAGGCGCAGCCATGGCCAGCGATGCATTCTTCCCCTTCCCCGACTGTGTCGAAATCGCGCACAAGGCTGGCATCACTTCAGTCGTGCAACCAGGGGGGTCCATCAAAGACGACTTGAGCATCGCCTACTGCGACGAGAACGGACTGGCCATGGCCATGACCGGTGTACGTCACTTCCGCCACTGAAACCGTTTTGCCCTTCACTCCACCTCTTTCTTGGGGTTTTCAACATCCTATGAATCCTTCGGCAACATGCAGTAGATTTTGTACGTTGGTTTATCACCTTTGAAACGATGGGGCTGTTCAACTTTTTCATGCAAGAGATCGCGATTGATCTCGGCACCGCCAACACGGTGATTTACTACGAGGATCAGGTGGTCGTCGACCAACCCTCCATTGTGGCCAAGAACCGCGCGTCCAACAAGACCGTGGCCATCGGCCGCCAGGCACAGCAGATGCATGGCAAGACGCACGAAAACATCAAAACCATCCGCCCCCTCAAGGATGGTGTGATTGCGGATTTCCAGAGTGCGGAGGACATGATCAAGGGGATGATCCGGATGATCAACCAACGCCGGAGTCTGTTCAGCCCGAGCCTCCGCATGGTCATCTGCATCCCCTCAGGGATTACCGAGGTCGAGAAGCGAGCGGTCAAAGACAGCGCCGAGCATGCGGGCGCAAAAGAAGTCTACCTCATCCACGAGCCCATGGCTGCCGCCATCGGAATCGGAATCGACGTGGAGGAGCCCATGGGGAACATGATCATCGACATCGGAGGTGGCACCTCGGAGATTGCGGTAATCGCACTCGGCGGCATTGTCACCGACAAGAACATCCGGGTCGCCGGCGATGAGTTCACCCAAGACATCGAGGAGTACATGCGCCGCCAACACAACATTTTGGTGGGCGAAAGAACCGCCGAGCAAATCAAGATTGAAGTCGGCAGTGCGCTCACCGAATTGGATGACCCACCAGAGGACTACGCGGTTCGTGGACGGGATCTGATGACGGGCATTCCAAAGGAAATCCACGTGAGCTATGCGGAGATTGCCATGGCCTTGGACAAGTCCATTTCCAAAATCGAGGAAGCCATCCTCAGCTGCTTGGAAAACACACCCCCAGAGTTGTCGGCTGACATCTACAAGACGGGGATTTATCTGGCTGGCGGGGGCGCCTTGCTCCGCGGTTTGGACAAGCGAATCAGCTCGAAAACACGCCTTCCGGTGCACGTTGCTGAGGAGCCACTCCGCGCGGTGGCCCGTGGGACTGCCATTGCCCTGAAGAACGTCGAGAACTTCGCCTTCCTCATGCGCGAATGAGACCGGACTGCCGATGCGCAACCTCTGGCTTCTCCTCCAACGCAACGCCTTTCTCCTGACCTTCCTCTCCTTGCTGGCAGTGTCCTTTGGGGTGCTGGTCCGGCACGATGGAAGTGCCCAATCCAGCTGGTTTCGGACCACCGGGAGCATTGCGGCCGGCGTTGAAGAACAACAACGCCAATGGCGCGACTACCTCGAGCTTGCCGAAAAGAACACCGCGTTGGCGGAGCAAAATGCAGCCCTCCGCGCCCGCCTGCTCTCGATGGAGCGCCAAGGTGAATGGTCCTTGGACACCGCCCACGGCTGGCGCGTGATGACCGGCCGCCTCATCAAAGGTCCCGACGGTCATCCCCGCTCAATGGCGCTCGGCACGCCCGGATCTGGAGGGGGACTGACTGTGGGCATGGGGGTGTTGTCCGGAGGCGTGGCCATCGGAACCGTCATCGATGTCGGCGATCAATACGCCCGAATTCTGCCCATGCTGAACACGGCGGGAACATGGAGTGCTCGAATCGGCCGCGGCGGTCCAGTCGTACCGCTGATTTGGGATGGTGCAGATGCCGACCGTTTATCCCTGTCCGACGTGCCGAGACACGCCCGGGCTGAGGAAGGAGACACGGTCTTCACCTCTGGATTCGACCTCGTGTTTCCGGACGGCTTGCCCATTGGCACCGTCAAGTCCAGCCAAATGTCCAGCGGGTCTGATTTCAAAACCGTTTACGTCTCCCCTCTGGTCGATGTGCGGTCCATCCAGCACCTTGACTACATCCGAAACCGGTCCGACAGCATGCGCACCGTTCTCGCCCAACCCCTGCCACAGCCATGAATGTGATTCGGCTCTTGGTGATGGTGGTTCTGCAGGCTGCGCTACTTGAATCGGTTGCCCCATTCGGAGAATGGACACGCCCGCAATGGGCCTTGTGGGCAGTCTTCATGCTCCCCCCGAAGTCAGGCCCGTTTGCAAAGCTGGGCTTTGGATTTCTTCTCGGACTGGGCCTGGACATCATCCTTGGCACCTATGGCCATCACATGATCGCAGGAACGGTGCTCGGGGGCGCATTGCCTGCACTCCACCGACTGTTGTCGCCAAGAGAGGGCTACGAAGTCACCCAGAAACCCACCCTCCAAGACTTGGGACTGCAGTGGGTCGCTGTCCTCAGTTTTCTGGGCGCAACCCTTTTCCATCTGACCCTCATGGTGGTGGACACCTGGCATACCCGCCTCATTCCATCCGCATTGCTGCCCGCGCTGACCAGCGCCTTATGGACAACGTGCTGTTGTCTGCTTCTCCACTTGCTGGTGGTGCCACCCGACAGGAAAATCAAAACCTGATGGACAACCGATTCAAAACGGTCGCGGTCCTGGTGGTGTTCTTTGTCGGGGCGTTCATTCTCCGCCTCGCTGGCTTGCAACTCATCCAAACAGAATGGGCGGACAAGGCGGAGTCGCTGACAAGCAACCGCTACTCCATCCCCCCCAGCCGCGGACTCATCCTCGATCGCCATGGCGAGCTGATGGTCGGCTCCAAGGCCACCCATGATCTGACGGTCACCCCCCGCCTGCTGCCAAAGCCCATAGAGGATTGGCTTCCAGAGGCCGCCCTTTGGTCGGGACTGTCGGAAGAAAAGCTGGAAGAGGCACTGGATCGAGCCCGGCGATACAGCACCCACAAGGCCTCATCGGTTCGAAAGGGACTCAACACCGCAGATCACGCCCGCATGGCCTCTGAACTGCACCGTTTTCCTGGCTTTTCCTTTCGCACCCGGCCCGTTCGAGACCACCTCAACGCCACTGCAGGCCACCTCCTTGGGGAGTATGCAGAGACCTCGGCCGAAGACCTCGCCAACGACCCCTTTTACCGCCTCGGAGACCGCATCGGTCGAAGCGGCCTTGAAAAGGTCTACGAACTGGAACTCCGCGGAATTAAAGGCCGAGAGTCCGTGATGGTCGACGCCCGGAATCAAGTTCGAGACACATCCGCCACCTCCTCAGATGACCGACCCGCAGAGGCTGGACAAAACTTGACCCTGACACTCGACCTCAATTTGCAGCGCTTTGCGGAATCTCTGATGGCAGGAAAGAAAGGCAGTGTGGTCGCCGTCGAACCCCAATCGGGTGAGGTGCTGGCCCTCGTTTCCGCGCCCACATTTGACCCAGGCAAACTGGTTGGACCAGAACGGGGAGAATACTATCGAGAATTGGCTTCCAACCCAGACAAGCCTCTGTTCAATCGCGCGATCAAGGCCACATACCGACCTGGGTCCATCTGGAAAATGGTACAGGGCCTCGTCGCCTTGGACGAGGGAAAGCTGCGGCCCGGGTCCAGGTTCCTCTGCGATCGGGACCTGATTGGTTGTCATGGACCGCACACACAGGACAACCTAAGAGAAGCCGTTGTGCACAGCTGCAACCCTTATTTCTATAGGGTCATGCAGCGTGTGGTGACGGCAGGCAATGGCAATGGACGCTTCGAAAAGGCGGCCAACGGGCTCGACCATTGGCGCGAGCGGGTGATGGCCTTCGGTTTCGGAAGCGCTTTGGGTGCACGGCTTCCCGGAACGTCTTCGGGCAACGTCCCCGGGAGCGAATACTACGATAAGATCTACGGTTCAAGGCGATGGGACTTCGGCACCATTTACTCCATCAGCATTGGCGAAGGCGAACTGCTCACCACCCCACTTCAGATGGCCAATCTCGCTGCCACGCTGGCCAACCGCGGCTGGTACCGCCTGCCCCATTTCGTTCGGTCACTTGGAGAGAGTGGCAAGCCCTCTGGGCTCGGTGTCCGCCGCGAAACCGGCGTCGATCCCAAGCACTTTGAGCCTGTTGTGGAAGCCATGAAAGACGTGATTGAACTTCCCAGTGGAACAGCCCGAAGGGCGCAAATACAAGGTACAACCGTCTGTGGCAAGACCGGAACCGTTCAGGATGAGCCCAGAAAAGACCATTCCGTCTTCATCGCGTTCGCCCCCATGCATCAACCGAAAATCGCGTTGAGTGTCTATGTGGAGAATTCGGGGTCCGGAGGCGAATGGGCAGCGCCCATTGCCGCGCTGCTTATCGAACAGTATTTGACTGGGGAAGTCACCGAAGTGTCACGCCTGAACCGCATCCTCGAAGCCGACCTCTCCGACCCCTTTCCTGAGCCCGAACCTGCAGATTTGCCGATCATCAGCGAATCCGGCGAGAACACCCGCTGACCTCAACGCAACACGCTGAAGCGCTCTGCGTCGAGCCTGAGCAATATGCCGACCATGATGGAAAAGGCCATGAAACTGGACCCTCCGTAACTCATGAATGGCAACGGGATGCCAATGACAGGGACCAGCCCCAGCACCATGCCCACATTGATGAGGAGGTGCATGAAGAAGATTCCACCAAGGCCATAGGCATACACCCGCGTGAATCGACTTCGCTGTCGCTCGCCCAAGAAGAAGATGCGCAGGAGGAACGCCGCATATAGCAGCAGAAAGAGGACCGACCCCACGAAGCCCCGCTCCTCAGACCATTTGCAAAAAATAAAATCGGTCTCCTGCTCTGGGACAAAGCCATACCCGGTCATGGGACCTTGTCTCCATCCCTTTCCAACCCAACCTCCGGAGCCAATGGCCGTCTTTGCATGGCGGATGTTGTAATCGGCATCCGGATTACTGACTTCAAGACCGAACAGCACGTGAATCCTTTCCTTCTGGTGTGGCCTCAGCACATCCTCCAGCGCGATGTTCAGGACCGATGAATAGGCCACGGCGGCGAGCACCACACCCACTGCCAGCCGGACCGTGCGAATCCGATACCGAGGCAAGGTGGCACTCCGGATGACTTGGATGACCAAGGCCGAAAGAAGCACAAACCCAACAACAAAGGCCGTAAAACCGGTTCGCTCCCCCAAGAAAGGGTACTCCAGTGTCGATGCGCTCGTCAGGATGGTCAGGACGGCCATGACAATGGCTGCGAACCCAGCAATCAAAACAGCACCCGTCATGCCCTCCCGGTACAATGCAAAGACGAAGCCGACGAAGACGAGCACGGTTCCCGCGTCCGGCTGAAGAAGAATGAGCCCTGCGGGCAAACCGATGATGGCAAGGGACCGAAACCGGCTCGACCAATCCCTCCATCCGTCTCGGGTGCCAAGGAACCAAGCGAGCGCCATGGCCGTGCCGAGCTTGGCAAACTCTGAAGGCTGGATTCCGAAGCCCCCGACGCCAAACCAGGACCGGGCACCACCCACCTTTTTTCCAATGACCAACACCGCGGCACAAAGGCCGATTTGAATGGCGTAGTTGAGCCACGCGGTGCGGATGAAAAACTCGCCCTCGATCTGAAGAATCAGGGCGCCGAGAATGAGGCTGGCCACAAGCCATAACGCCTGCTTTCCGTGCAGTGTGCCAAGGGACCATTCCACTGCGCCATCCAAGCCAGTGGACGCAGAAACCAGGTTCCACCAGCCCAGACCGGCGAGCAAAAGAAAGAGGACGACTGTTGGGCCGTCTAGGTTCGAAGCGATCCGTTGGTTGCGCGCCGGCACCCGATTACAACCCGAGGAGGACTTCCATCGGATCCTTGGAGCCGAACAGCATGCGCTCAGGATTCTCGAGCATCTCCTTGACCGCGACGAGGAAACTCACACTCTCCTTTCCATCAATGATGCGATGGTCATAGCTCAGGGCGACATACATAATCGGTCGAATCTCAACCTTGCCATTGATTGCAACTGGGCGTTCAACGATGTTGTGCATTCCGAGAATGGCACTTTGCGGCGGGTTGATGATGGGGGTGGACAACATCGATCCGAAGACCCCACCATTGGTGATGGTGAATGTGCCTCCAGACATCTCATCCACGGTGATCTGGCCATCCCGCGCCCGGATGGCGAGGCGCTTGATCTCGCCCTCAATCTGATCCAGGCTCATGGACTCGGCGTTGCGCACAACAGGGACCATCAGTCCCTTTGGAGAACTCACGGCGATGCCGATGTCCGCGTAGTCGTGCATGACCATCTCCTTCCCGTCCATCATCGCATTGACCGCGGGATAAAGTTCCAATGCCGAGGTGACTGCTTTCGTGAAGAAGCCCATGAAGCCAAGCCCGACCCCATGCTGTTCCTTGAACTTCTCCTTGTACCGCTTGCGAAGGTCCATGATTGGCTTCATGTCGACCTCATTGAAGGTGGTCAGCATGGCCGTCTCGTTCTTCACACCAACCAGCCGCTCGGCCACTTTCCGACGAAGCATGCTCATCTTCTCGCGGCGCACCTCTCGGGAACCCGACCACCCGGAGCCCGGCAATTGTGGCTGCGGGATGCCCGCTGCCATTGCCGTGATCACGTCCTGCTTCAACACCCGACCCCCAGGGCCGGTTCCAGCAACTTGTCCGGCCTTTAGGCCATTCTCGTCCATCAGTTTCCGCGCTGCAGGCGACAGGTGACCGGCGGCGTGACTGGTCTCCGCTGGAGCAGGAGCAGGGGCCTCAACCGGTGCTGGTGCTGGATTGGCAGCAGCAGGCGCAGCGGCAGGTGCCGCAGCAGGAGGTGCCGCATCAGCTGGCGCCTCTGCATCCGTGTCAATCAGGCACACCACAGCACCCACAGCCACAGCATCCCCCTCTTCGGCCTTGAGCGTGATGACACCGGCCATTTCAGCCGGCAATTCCAACGTGGCTTTGTCACTGTCGACCTCGGCAATGGTCTGGTCCTTGAAAACGTAGTCACCGTCGGACACGAGCCAAGCGGCGATTTCCACTTCCGAGATGGACTCCCCGGGACTGGGGACCTTCATTTCAAGGATGGGCATGGTGTATGTGGATCGGGGTTGTGAATCGGTGAGGTGTCAAGGTCGTCAACCTAGACCAAAAACGGAATCCATGACAGCGTCGTGCCTTTCGGCATGAACCACGGGGCTTCCGGCAGCTGGGCTGGCGGATTCCGGACGAGCGAAAAACTGTTTGACACCGGGTCCAAACCGGTGCAAGTGGGCAAACGCCCCCATGTTGGAGGGCTCCTCTTGGGCCCAGCAAAGCGTGGCCCCTTCGTACCGATCGAGGACTGCTCCGAGCTCCGCGTTGGGGAAAGGGTAGAGTTGTTCAAGGCGCACCAAGGCCAGAGAATCCATTTCCCCTGCCTGAACACGCCTTTTTCTTTCCTCCAGCAAATCGTAGTAGAATTTGCCAGAACACAACACCACATTCTTCACGCTGTCCGCCGAACTGCCCGCCCGCTGAGGATCGTCGATGACCGCTTGGAACTTGCCCTCAGCGAGATCGGCCATACTGCTGACCGCATCGGGATAACGGAGGAGCTTCTTTGGCGTGAACACCACCAGTGGCTTCCGGAAAGGACGCAGCACCTGACGGCGCAAAAG
>Ga0209503_10000983_pt1 | contig 15471 bp, 15 predicted proteins | sample SouAtlMetagenome_2_FD_187448 | JGI IMG/M metagenome (GOLD analysis project Ga0209503, IMG submission 187448) | Marine eukaryotic phytoplankton communities from Atlantic Ocean - South Atlantic ANT15 Metagenome (SPAdes) (version 2) | ecosystem: Environmental > Aquatic > Marine > Oceanic | place... | reverse complement strand
TTGACTCTGAAACAATTGTTTTATGCAGCTGAAACATATAACGAATATAATATTTTAGAATAAAAATTACATGCAAAATTATATTCATTTGTTTACAAAAATTTAAAATATTTAGCGAAATTTGCATCGAAATTTTATTTAAAATGGATATAAGTATTAAAGAAATTTTCACTGTTTTTATGGTTCTGTTTGCAGTCATAGACATAGTAGGTAACATTCCTATTATAATTGATTTGAGAAAAACAGCTGGTCACATACAAAGCGAAAAAGCATCTGTTATAGCGGGGCTAATAATGATTGTATTTTTATTTGTTGGAAACAGTATTTTAAAATTAGTTGGAATTGATGTTCACTCGTTTGCGGTTGCTGGTGCATTCATTTTATTATTCATTGCTCTTGAAATGATCCTTGGAATAACATTATATAAACAAGAGGAGGATTCTAATATGAGTGCTACTGTTTTTCCATTGGCGTTTCCACTAATTGCAGGTCCCGGAAGTTTGACTACTTTATTGTCATTAAAATCCGAATTTCATACGGAAAACATAATAATAGCTGTTATAGTTAACGTGATATTTATATATATTGTTTTAAAAACTTCATCAAAAATTGAACAAATAATTGGGCCAAATGGGATAAAAATAACACGCAAAATTTTCGGAGTTATTTTGCTTGCAATTGCTGTGAAACTATTTACATCAAATATTAAATTTTTACTCTAATATGAAATTGACAACATATCTAATAACTATTCTAGCAACAATAATTTTAATTTTTAATGTCAGTAAAATTGATTACACAGATCCATTTTCAGATGAAAGCTTCACTGCCGTCATTACAAGCATTTCCGCAGGTTGTGCAATATTAATAGTTTCCATTATTAGAATCTCATTAAAAATTAAATCTTTAGTGAAATAATTATTTTAACAGTTTTAAGTTAATATAATTCATAAGTTTGTATATACGATAACTTAAACTCAAGCTTATGAAAAAAATTACATTTTTATTTTTATTTACTACACAAATTACCATGTCGCAAGCTGTTGCGCCCTACTTCCAGGACTTTAACGGAATTGTTGCTGGAGGAGACAATAGCTCAATAGTTGCTAATTGGGATCAATATTTTTTTGGTGCTACGACAAGTGACGGAGATATATGGAATGGATGGTCATTGAACCCCGGACTTGCCGGTACTGAGGATTATACTCTTTATCACGATGATGATGAAACAACCGCAGGAACTGGAGTTGATGATTGGTTCGTGCTCCACCTAGATTGTTCACAATTAGTAGAGCCTTTATTCAGTTATCTTGAATTCCAAACCTTTGCTACAACCTGGTATGATTTCCACGGAGTTTATTATTCTGAAGATTATAATCCTACAAGTGGAGCTGGAGCTAGCCAGCCAAACGGCACGTGGGTTGAACTAACTCAAGGATATGCTGCAATAAATACACCAACATTAAGGGAATTTTCCATACCCAGTACTGCAACTGCAATTGCTTTTAAATACACCGGTGAATATGCCGATAACTGGTTCATTGATGACGTTAGTATAAGTGAGGGTTCAGGAGTGTGTCCAAGCCCTTCGATTACTGCATGGACAATGACTAACGATGGTGTTGATTTTGATGGAAACAACAATGCAGCCATTTCTGGTTATCAAGTTGAATACAGTACTTCTACTTTCACCCCAGGGGATGGGACAGCTACTGTTTATGAATTTGATTCATTCCCTCATTCAATGACTGGTTTAGAATCTGGTACAACCTATTATTTTGCAATGCGTTCAGATTGTGGAAATGATAGCTTTAGTGACTGGATTGGTGCTCCAGACGAATGGTCAACTCCAAACTGTCAAACTACTTATTCTCTACCATATTTCAATGATTTTGAAGACTTCACATCATGGCAGACTTGCAATACATATTTCGATAGTGATGGTGATGGAAATTTTTGGGTAAATGCCAACTATGATACTGACAATGATACAATAGGAGACGATCGATGTGCAGCTTCTTTTTCTTATCTCAATGAAGTAGGAGCAATTACTCCTGACAACTGGTTTATTGTTGGCCCAATTGATCTAACATCTGTAAGTGACGCAACAATGAGCTGGAATGCAAGAGGAGCAGACGCAAACTGGTGTGCTGAAAATTATACTGTTTATGTTGGTACTGAAGCCACTGTTGATAACCTTTTAGCATCATCTATTTCTTATAACGAAACCATTGTTTCTGGAGGAGATGCATGTGGAGCCTGGGGTGACAGATCATTTGACATATCAGCGGCCGCTGGAACATTAGCATACGTTGGATTTAGACATCACGACGTAACAGATCAATTTGTTTTAAACATTGATAATCTATCTGTAACTAGTGAATCTTTAGGCTTGAGTGATATTAACGAAATTGATGTTAATTATACTTACAACAAATCAACAAAAATTGTTACAATTAATTCCCCTAACAGTACGTTGTCTGAATTAATTGTATACAACATGCTGGGGCAAGTTGTAATACAAAAATCTAGTGAAAGTAATTCTGATACAATTAACATGTCAAACCTTGATAAAGGTGTATATCTTGTTAAAGTATTATCTGATAATGGAGCTAATATAATTCGTTTAATACATAATTAAACTAAACCTAATAATCTTAAAAGGCCCATCTTATGATGGGCCTTTTTTAATTCTCTTTTTATCTTTTTTCAATAAAATAATTTATTAATTTTGTTATATCTTTTAATTAAATTATAGCTTATGAAAAAAATTACATTTTTGGCTTTTTTAATAGCCACTTTCACATTGAATGCTCAGGTTTTGAGCGAAGATTTCTCCGGTGCTATTTCAGGGTCATCAACATTTCCTAACGGATGGACTACAACCATTGAGCTTGGGTCATCTGGAAACTGGGAAGTTGGAAGTACTGCAAATACTGGAGATCCTGCTTATGGAGGAGATACTGGAATGATTAATGGTGGATGTGACGGCTTGTATGCATTGCTTGATAGTGATGGAATTGGAGCTGCTGGTTCTCAAAACGCATCTTTAGTTTCACCTGTTATGGATTTAAGCGGCTACACAGAGTTAATAGTACGATTTAATCATCATTTTAGAGTCTATAACAACAACGCTGATTATGGTTATGTTGAAGGTACAATTGATGGTGGAGCATCATGGGAAAATATAACAACCTTTACTGGGGCTCAGAATTATGTTGCAGAAGGATTAACAAGTCTTGATATGTCATCATTAGCTGGAAATCCAGCAGTTCAAATAAGATTCCGTTACGTTGGAGCCTGGGGTTATTATTGGGGTATTGACAATGTAGAAGTTACTCAATGTACTTCGTCTCCTCCAGCTGCAGTTAGCATACCAACCCTACCTCTTGATGGTGCAACTGATGTTGCAATTAATATTGATGGGGATGATGCTATTGTAAATTTTGAATGGCCTGCAGCTGAAGAAGGTTTTGAGGTAGAGAATTATACTTTTAATCTTGGAACATCCCTGGAAGGTTTCCCAAATGTTGGCTCATTAGCACTTACTAATAATCTAGTCAACCTGATATATACGTGGGAACCATACACAACATATTACTGGTCTATTGATGCATCGAATTGTGGTGGGTCTACCGCAGGGACTATATTTAGCTTTACAACTGGTGAAAGCGTAGATGTATTAACAGTTTTTGAAAGACTTCAAGGTAATGTTTACCGACAAATTGAAACTCCAGACGACTGCGGTACGTGCGAAGAAGAAATTAATTATTACATGTTTTCAGCTGAAGGATTGCGAATAATTGGGACAGAGTACGATGGGACATGTGAGCAAGACGACTTTACTGCTTTTGGAGATGGAGACGGTGAGGGAGAAATTGTAACAGATACAACCGACGCATTTGAAGTTTGTGTAGGTGGTGTATTATGTCAAACAATTACTTTTACCTCTGCCGCTGAAGACGAGATTCAGTTTGATTTTCCGTTTTTTAATCAAACATGGACAGCCCAATTATATGAAGACGAAGTACCTTGCTTAGGTACTGCAGGGTTAAACGATAATGAGCTCAGTAATATAAAAATGTATCCAAACCCAGCAAACGATTATTTAAATTTTGATACTAGTTCTATCGAAAATATAAATATCGAAATATTTGATATGCTTGGAAAATCAGTATTAGTTTCGGACAGCGTTATTAAACCTGTCAATATTTCTGAATTAAAATCAGGAATTTACTTTGTTCAAATAACTTTAGGCTTTGAAAAAGGAACTAAAAAACTAATTATTAATTAAGCCTTAATAATTTATAATAAAAAAAGCCTATCATATAAAATGATAGGCTTTTTTTATTGTTTAATAATTTAAATCTCGATTTTAGAGACTTCAATACCTGCTTTTTCAAGGAATTCAACTCCAGATAAATCTTTGTATGCTGTACTGTAAACAACTCTTACTATCCCAGATTGATGAATTAATTTACTGCAATGTTTACAAGGTGATAAAGTGACGTAAAGCGTAGCTCCTTTACATGACTGAGTTGAGGCAGCTACTTTTAAAATCGCATTTGCCTCAGCGTGAAGAACATACCACTTTGTATATCCCTGGTCATCCTCACAAACATTTTCAAAGCCTGTTGGGGTGCCATTATAACCGTCGGAAATTATCATACGATCTTTGACTATAATAGCTCCAACCTGTCTTCTATCACAATAGGATAATTTGGCCCACTCTCTAGCCATCCTTAGATAGGCTTTGTCATACTTCAATTGTTTATCCTGTGACATAATTATAAAAGTAATCGAATATAAAGTCTTTATTTTTTAATTGCAATTTAAACTTATGAAAATAGCGAAGACATGAATATCAATGGCAAAATAAACCCTAGAATTATTGAGGAGGCAACTAAAATCCAATCCCTTTTAGAAAATCTAAGTAAATTTTGACAAATAAAACTCAAAATCAAAACAATAATAACAACTACAATTTGGCCAATCTCAATTCCAACAGCAAACTCTAAAACGGCAACCAATGTACTGTTTGATCCTACTAGATCTTTAAATGCGTTTGCAAATCCTAAGCCGTGTATCAATCCAAAAAATAATATTACTATAAAGACAATATTGTATTGTTTTAGCAATGTTTTGCCTGCAGTAAAAATGTTAAATAATGCCATGCAAAAAATAGTAATTGGAATAAGCAGTTCTGCAACATTTACATTTAAATTTATGATATTATAAATTCCAAGTATTAAACTAGTGGTATGGCCAAGAGTAAAAATTGAAATCAAAATTAAAAGACGTTTCCAGTCTTTGAAAACAAACGGAACAGAAACAAGAACGATAAATAGTATATGATCATAACTGTCGCTATTTAAAATGTGATATAATCCTAATTCAAGAAACTCAATAAAACTTTCTAGCATTTATAGTTTTGTTTGATTCAAATTTAATAAAATAAATTTGCTTAATCTAAAGCATTACATTTTCTTGAAAGTCTCCAAACCACATTTTAAGAAAGCCTCATAATCTACCTCGTCCGGAGTATAGCCGACAGGTGGAGTTAAAACGGTATCGCCGTCAGAATTCAAAATAACATAATAGGGTTGAGAATTAGACTGAAAATATTCTGTTTGAAAATGAGACCATTTATGGCCGTAATTTTTTAATTTCCTAACTGCTCCTCCTGTTCTTTTCACATTCAATTGCTCGATCTCGGGTAATTGTTTCTTATCATCTACATAAAGTGAGATAAGGACATAATCGTTTTCAAAATAAGTTTTTATTTTACCCTTTGGCCATATATGCTCCTCCATTTTTCTACAATTAACACAAGCATAACCTGTGAAATCTAAAAGTATTGGCTTACTTACTTTTTGAGCATATGCAACACCTTCCTTGAAGTCCTTAAAACATTCAAAATTATTTGGACAATCGTTCGGATAAAAGAAGCTATATCCAACTGGGGGTGCTAGCCCACTTAGCAATGTTAATGATGTAAATGATTTTGAATCTGTATTGACTCTAAAACCTGAGCACAAGTAAAAAACAAATACTAAAACAACAAGCCCACCACATATTCTGGAAAATGAAAGTCTTTGATTTGGAGTATCATGAGGCATTTTTAATTTTCCAAAAATATAAAGCGCCAAAGAAATAAATATTAAAATCCATATCCCAATGAACATCTCAATTTTCAATAAACCCCAGTGCTGTACAAGATCAGCATTTGATAAAAACTTAAAGGCTAAAGCTAACTCTAAAAAACCTAAAATCACCTTTGTTGTGTTAAGCCATCCTCCCGAACTTGGAAGAGTTTTAAGCATGTTTGGAAACATTGCAAAAATTGCAAAAGGTAAACCAAGTGCTAATCCAAAGCCGGCCATACCGTACGTTAATTGCCAAGCTCCTCCATCTGCGGATAAAGATCCCGCAAGAAGAGAACCAAGAATTGGACCTGTACATGAAAAGGAAACTATTGACAATGTCAGTGCCATGAAAAAGACTCCCAAAACACCTCCTAATCCTTCGCCCTTTGTGGTCCAGCTTGTCCAACTAGACGGTAATGTCAACTCATAATAACCAAAAAAAGAAAAAGAAAAAACTAAAAAAATCACAAAAAAGAAAATATTTAACCAGACATTAGTAGAAATATCATTTAAAATATCTGGATTTACAGTATCTAAAAGATGAAAAGGGATACTTAATATCAAATAAACAGAGAAAATAAAAACTCCGTAAAGTAATGCTTTTAAAAACCCCGAACTATCTGATTCAGCATCTGTTTTTTTTGTAAAAAAACTCACTGTTAATGGGATCATTGGGAACACACATGGGGTTAAAAGAGCTAGTAGACCCCCTAAAAATCCAAGACCAAAAATATTCCAAAATGTATTTGCTTTTCTTACACTCGAACTAAGACTTTCGTTACTACCAGAGCAATTTGAAGATTGAGTATTGAATTTAGAATTAATTCCGTAAAGGGAAATATTTGCATTAATATCAATTACCCCCTGTTTTATTTTAGAAGACTTAGCTACTTCTAAACCCATTTTTGGTTTGTAATCGAGAACAAAAATATTTTCCGGTTCGTATGTACAGCGAGAATCATCGCAAGTCATGAATTCTATATTCCCCCTAATTTTAAATTCATTTGATTTGTTCAAGATCTCAATACGCTGTGAAAAAATTGCTTTATCATAAAATTTTGAAACTACCATTTCAAATACTTCATCATACTTCGAAACTTTATTTAAGTCCTTTTCTTGTGTATCACCAATAATATTATAATCGGAAGATTGTATAAAAGTGAAAATGGTTGGTAGTGGGCCGTTATCACCCACAAACTGCGAATAAATTGCCCATTCTTGATCTATATTAGCTGAGAAAACAAGGTCGTATTCTGTATTGGATATTTTTTCTGTTTTAACATCCCACTTTACAGGATTTAAAATTTGTGCAAAAGCGTTAAATGTAAATAAAATGAGAATTAAACTGAATAACCTATTCATGAGTTTTAGGAAATATTCGTGAAAATAATGAAAATAAAATAATTGCTTGGGATAATATTAGTTTATATCAAGTATTTAAGTTCTTGTAATTATAAATTAAAAATATTAGCTAATCTTAGACAATATTTGCTCCCGTGCTGACAGGTAGTTATTAGTTGTTTCGGCAATAACTTTTTCAGCAGATTTTTTCTTGAAATTATTGAGGATTTCAAGGCCCAGGGGACCAAACTTTTTATTTAAATTTGCATCACTCCAGCGAATCATCTCATAAATTATTGGATACATTTTAATCCCAGAGTCAGTTAAGTAATAAATTTTTGTTTTTTGATCATTAGGCATCTTGGTAACCTTTAGTAACCCATTATTAATGAGTAACTCAAGTCTGTTAGATAAAATATTAGTTGCAATTTTTTCGCTTGACTTTAAAAATTCCGTAAATGTTGTTTTCCCTAAAAAAATATCTCTTATTATCAGTAAAGACCATTTATCTCCAACAATATCAAGAGCAGTTGTTAAAGGGCAATTAGATCTATTTTTTTTCATAACCAAAAGTATTACTTGCACAAAGCTAGTAATATTTACTTTTTGTTATTATAATTTAACTTATTATTAATAAAAAAAATGATCTCTAATGTTTTCAACTCTACATTAATAAATTTGTCGGGATGACAGGATTTGAACCTGCGACCACACGGCCCCCAGCCGTGTACGCTAACCGGACTGCGCCACATCCCGATTTAAAAGCTAAACTATTGATTTAATATTAATTTGAAAATAAAATTTATATTTTAATCTTTTATGTCGTTAAAATACCTCTTTCTTAACCAAAAAGAAACTCGGACTAAAAGAATTAGAGCTGGAACCTCTACTAAAGGCCCAATAACACCAACAAAAGCTTGCCCAGAATTAAGTCCAAAAACTCCAATTGCAACCGCAATGGCTAATTCAAAATTATTACCAGCTGCAGTGAAGGCTACAGATGCTGTCTTATCATAGTTTGCACCCGTCTTTTTTGTCAAGAAAAAACCAACAATAAACATTAAGACAAAATAAATTATTAATGGTACTGAAATTAATAAAACATCCATTGGAATCTCAATTATTAGCTCTCCTTTGAGAGAAAACATTAGTACTATAGTAAACAATAATGCAATTAGAGTCAACGGAGAAATATTAGGAATGAATTTATCTTTGTACCATATTTCCCCATATAATCTTACAAGGATTAGGCGACTTAAAATCCCCAGTAAAAAAGGGATTCCTAAGTAGATCAAAACACTCTCAGCTATTGTTGTAATGGAAATATCAACAATAGCACCTTTAAAGCCAAAATATGAAGGTAAAATTGTTATAAAAATCCAAGCATAAAAACTATAGGCAAAAACCTGAAAAATACTATTTAAAGCAACCAAAGCAGCTCCATATTCAGCACTTCCTTCTGCTAAATCATTCCAAACCAAAACCATTGCTATACATCTTGCTAAGCCGATTAATATTAACCCAGCCATGTAATCAGGATATTCTTTCAAGAAAAAAATCGCTAAAATAAACATTAATAAGGGGCCAATTATCCAATTTAATAGCAGAGAAATAGATAAGATTTTAATGTTTTTAAAAACTTTAGGTAATAATGTATAATTAACCTTAGCCAATGGAGGATACATCATAATTATCAACCCTATCGCAATTGGAATATTAGTTGTTCCATTGCTCATTTGATTTATTAATAAAGGTATACTAGGAGAAAAATTTCCTAAAGCTACTCCTATTGCCATAGCTAAAAATATCCATAGGGTTAAATTTTTATCTAAAAAGGTCAATTTTTTTTCCATTATTATTTAGATTTTAATTTTGAAAATATATATTTCATTTCGGTTGCAATTTGTAGACTTCTCTCTAAATACTTCTCATCTTGCTGGGATGTGTTATCAAAAGATTTCGGATCTTCAAATGGCATTAGAATTCTAATATCTGCACCAGAAATGTATGGACATTCTTTTTCCGCATCTGAGCAAGTTAATATAGCAGCAAAATCTATACTAGGATTAAATGAATGATAAAAACATTTTGAAAAACATTTGATTGGTATTTGATGTAAACTATATTTTATATTATATACAGGGTTTTCATTTTCTGAAATTTTTTCAATTTCAAAACCTGAGTGTATTAAAGCTTTGAGAACAGCAGTATAAATTGTTGTGCTTTCGGTCCCTCCAGAATAACAAAAAATATTATCAAAATTAAAATAATTAGCAATAGTTTGTGCCCATACTTGCGCTAAATGACTTCTTCTGGAGTTATGAGTGCAAATGAAATTTAAGCTAACCTGTCTCTTATTAATTAATTTTCCTTCAATATAGTTTATAAGAGGTTTTAGTGAACTTTGACGCTCGCTATTAACAGATTTTTCATCTAACTGATCAATTACAAATTTGAGTTTCTCAAACATAATAAATATCAAAAACTTTCTAAAATTACAACTACAGCTAAATCAAGCAAAATAATTTTTTAAATATTTAAAAAAATTGTAGGTTTATATATATGAGACGAAAATATCACATTTTAATTTTTCTGCTTTGCTTTGGCTTTGCGATGATTATAGGAGTTTTAAATTATAATTTAAATTCTTTGTTTGAGCTTTTTTCAACAAAAAAACATATGATAGCTATAGTTATATACACGTTACTTTTCATGGCAGTTTATTACACAGGTATTTGGGTGTATTTTAACTCAAAAAAAATAGGTGAGTTTTAATCAAATAAAGCTTTAAGAACAGACGTGTAAGCCCCTTTTCTTGAATAGTCTTTATTTATCATCCAAGCTTTCTGATCTTTCCTCCAACCGCCATATGGGATGTCATCTCTAAACCCCCAATCACTAATTAAGTTTACGCCAGCATCTTTTGCACTTTTTATAACATTGTAGTAAACTTCATTTTGTAATTTAAAAAACTTCTCCCAATCCCCGTTTGATTTTATTACATCAGAAACCTTTTTATGGTTTCCGTCACTAGACCACAAATCTAAACCAACGTCTAGCTCAGTGATATAGACATCAACACCGAGCTCTTTAAATCTTGAAATATTTTCTTTTAGATTCTTATAATTATAATCTCCATCCATATTTAAATGACATTGAAATCCTACAGCATCAATTTTAACTCCTAAGTTTTTTAAATGCTTAATAAGTTGGTACATGCCGTCAGATTTTTTCCCACCAAATGCAATATTGAAATCTCTTATTTCAAGTTTTGCATTTGTAATCTTTGAAGCGTACTCAAAAACTTTACGAACAAAAATAGGGTGTTCAAGGTTTATTTTTTGTGTTCCTAGTAAACCTGATTTGTCTTCTTCAAATCCCATATCCATCCATTTGCAATCTTCTTTACCGTTTCCAGAGTTTCTGTAGCCCCCAGATTTATTCATTGCAAAAATTTCATTGATTAGGTTAAAGACATCAACTTTATCTTTATTATTATTAGAATTTAACACCTCACCTATATAAATCTCCATAAGTGTTTCAAGCTCTTTTTTTGAATATGCTGTTTTTGAAAACCATTTCGGGAAATATTTATTTGGAAAAAATAAGCAATGATGAATTATGTGAAAGTTATTTAATTCCCCCCAATTTACTAGTTCGTTTAATCCATCGGTTTCTATTTTGATTTTACTAACTGATCTAGGCTTTTCTTTTGGCCAAAAACCATAATCCCATGCGGGATAAATGGATGGTTGGATCCCAGTATAATTTTTCAATACAAAATCTCTATTTTTTTCAGCTTCAGTACCTCTAAGAATCGCCTTATTTCGATCTCCCCTAACCTGTGTAGTAATTACTAAATTCTTTGCATAATCTTTTAAATAAGCTTTGTGATTAAACTCCTGTGCATAATTGAAAAAGGAAATTAAAAAAAAGAAAAAAAATAAATCAGGCTTATTATTAGTCATTATATATAAAGTAAAATTATTGATGTTCCTTTCTTTCTATGTAAATATAAGGTACTAGCTTATTACTGTATAAACTACGAAAGTTAAAATCTGGGCTTGGATGATCACCAACAATTAAAATCCTATCAAAAATTGTGGTGTCTTCTTCAACTTTTTCAAAAATATGATCAATAATTGAAAAAATCCTATAAAATTGATCAAATGCCTTCTCATTTTGATTAAAAACTTTTAAAAGTTCATCCTTAGATTCTCTATAGTTTTGAATATTTTTTATATTGTCTTTATTTAATACAAAAGGAGGGTGAGTATTAATTGTCAAAGCATAAGCAAAAACCTTTTTGTGTTGTTTACTTTCATTAATTATACTATCAATTAAACTTTCATCATACACAGCATTATAATTGTTCTCAAAGTTAATCTTATATGATCCTTTTAAATTTTCGTAATATATTTTACTGTCAAAATTTAATGCATTTCTAAAACCTTCTGCATTGCTAAAATTACTTCCATATCTTTTAGACGCACTAAAACCAGCTATTGTATGATAGCCATTGTCAATTTTATTTTTAACAATATTATATTCTGGATTTATTCCAAAATTTAAAAAAGCCCCATATGATTCTTCATCATTCATATTTAAAAGCTCTCTTCCTTCCGCAGCACTTGTATTTCCATGAAAACAAGTGTTTCCTAATATCAAATTAAATGAAGATGAAAGGTTGTAATAATTAAAAAATAAACTTTTAATACATTCCATTAATTTCTTTTGATCTGGTGACATTTTCATTTCACCCCAGCTTTCCATAAGCACAAGAAAGTCTTTGTTTCCATTGTTATCATTAAGATATGAAATTGTTGGTGAAATATTATTGTTAATATTATCTGTACCTATATCACATTTATAACTGGTAATTACCCGATTACCTTTTTGATAATTATTATAATCAGTTATTATTGGTGGTATATAATTATTCCCAACATAACTAAATGAAATCATATTTTTTTTAAAGAAAACTGGGTTAAATATCAATTCAAAAGAAAATAAAATCAAAACAAATATTGGGGAGAAGTAAAACTTTCTGTTAGTTTGTTTTAACAAGCTGTACTGAATCCAAAAAAAAATTGAAAAAATTAAAGCGACTATGATGGAAAACAAAACAGGTGCAATAAATTTTTCTGGACTAATTATTAAATAGTTTATTCTTTTAAAAAAACTAAATATATTGAAGTAGTAATAATGAGGTAACACAACTGCGGCATATGTTGTAAAAGAAATAAATTGTACTAAGTAAAAAATAAATTTTTTCCTAATAAAGAAAAATAAAAAAATATTAAATAAAAAAATTACACTCCAACTTATAATAACTACTTCTGAACCCGACACATATCGAATAACTAATTCAAGCAATAATTGAACTAACATTAATAATAAAAAGAAAAAATATTGTTTGTGTCTTTTCATATAGTTTGAATGTACTCAAAATTATAAAAATATATGAATTTTAAAATTTAATCAAGATATTGTTTTAATAAAATATTCATAAAGATATATCTATTATATTATTAGTTATTAAAATATTTTATAATTGTTTAATTGCATAAATTTCGAAACAAATTATTTATTTTAGGATACAATATAGTTTTAAAAATATTTAAAGAAATAAAACTATACTTTAAATATTAATTTTTATATTTTATATAGTGTTTTCTATTTCTTTTTTTGGCAGATCTAAGCATTTCTGTCAGCATTGATAACTAAAAAATTTAATTACCTCGAAATAGAGTTAATTTATCTCTTCACCGTGTTGTGAAAGATCCAAACCTCTTTCTTCTTGATCTTCTCTTACTCGAATTGGAAGAATATAATCTACAACTTTGTAAATTAATAATGAACCAAAGAAGGCAAATAGAATCACAGTAATTGTTGCTCCAATATGAAGTATGAAAGTATTTACTTCACCATATACTAAACCTACTTCTTTAGCAAAAATAGCTGTTAATATCATGCCGCAAATACCACCAATACCATGACTAGCAAAAACGTCAAGCGTGTCATCAATCTTTTTAGACTTCTTTATGCTAATTATGGATAAATTGCAAACTAAGGCTGTAATAAATCCTATCACAATAGAATGACTGATTGTGACATACCCTGCTGCAGGAGTTATGGCAACTAAACCAATAATAGCTCCCAAGCAAGCTCCAACAGCCGATATTTTTTTATTTAAAAATCTATCGAAAAGGACCCAGGTTATCATGGAGCTTGCTGAGGCAATATTTGTGTTAGCAAAAGCAATAACAGCATCATAATTAGCGGCTAATGCTGAGCCAGCATTAAACCCAAACCAACCAAACCATAATAGTCCAGTGCCTAAAATAACGTAAGGAATATTAGCGGGCTCTGTTTTTTCTTTTTTTCTCTTGCCCAAATATAGTGCGCCTGCCAATGCAGCCAAACCAGCACTCATGTGTACTACTGTTCCTCCTGCAAAATCAAGAACATGTAATCCTTTGTATGAACCACCAATTAGATCCCCTAAATTGGCAAACAAGCCTTCAGATGCCCAAGTCATATGTGCAAGAGGGGTGTATATAAATATGCAGAAAAGTATCATGAATAATAAGTAACTCCTGAAGCGAATTCGTTCAGCAAAACTACCAGTAATAATAGCAGGAGTAATTATGGCAAACTTTAGTTGAAAAAGGGCAAATAATAAATAGGGGATATTACTATTGTGAGAGTCTAAGTTGTTAAGGATTGCAAATTGTGATGGATTGCCAATAATTCCCCAACCATTTACAGAGTCACCAAATGCTAGGCTAAAACCAAATAGTACCCAAACTAAGGAGATAACACCCAGTGCAATAAAGCTTTGTAGCATGGTGGAAATCACATTTTTTTTACTGACCATTCCGCCGTAAAAAAAAGCCAAACCTGGTGTCATTAATAATACAAGGGCACTAGCAATAATCATCCAGGCAGTGTCAGCATTATTGATATGAGTCAACTGTTCGGAATGCGATTGTTGATTTGGAAAAAACAGTACAATCAATACAACTAATGCGAGTATTATAAAAAACGTTTTTCTGTTATGGAATATCATTAGTTATTTTTTTGATTAACATTAAATAGTGCTACAAATCTACATATAATTAGATTATATTAATTAGCACCTAGCATATATATTAATACACTTTACGAGCAATCAAGATTCCATTAACCTGTGAACATAAGCCATTAAAAGTTTGTCCTCCAAAATTAATATCAAAAGACATAACATATGGAAAATATCCCTCTTTAGTTGAAGACCAATAAGTCATTGCCTCATCAAAATCACCCATTCCAATAGAATGAACATTTGTATATATTGCCTCCATTGAACCACTACTTGGAACAAACCAATCGTCAAAGCCATTAAATTGTAAATCAGTTACTATTTTGAAGATATAATCATCACTTCCAAATTCTTCTACACCACCATTTGAAGGACTGTTGTCATTTAGATTTCCTTGGACAATTAGTTGAGTGTTTTCCATACCTGAGCCTATTTCGTTACTGGTATCTAAATCAAAAATATCGCCCCACCTTTTATTTCCAATTTGGGAGTAATCTGTCGCAACAATTAAACCACCATCATTTTCGTCAAAATGAAATATGTATCCACCACCATAGTACAGTCCATAAAGAACTTCAGCTCCAACATTCTCAACAATATCCGCCGGTGCAACACCATTATTGAGGTTTTCCAGAATATCTAAATCTGTGTTGAAAATTGTTGGGTCTATATCATCACTTGAGCAAGCGAAGACTAATAATGCGGAGAGTAAGAGTAGTTTTTTCATCATTTAGTTTTATCCCTACAAGTTAAGAAAACTTTTTATTAACTCAGTAGCGTTAGTGTTTGAGGAAAAATAATTAATAAGGATATTCCCCTAAATAATTTCCTGCCGGATAATATCTAGCAACAATGTAAACTGTCCCATTTTTAGAAACTGCTGAGGCAATTCCAACTCTT
>Ga0209503_10000982_pt1 | contig 15498 bp, 9 predicted proteins | sample SouAtlMetagenome_2_FD_187448 | JGI IMG/M metagenome (GOLD analysis project Ga0209503, IMG submission 187448) | Marine eukaryotic phytoplankton communities from Atlantic Ocean - South Atlantic ANT15 Metagenome (SPAdes) (version 2) | ecosystem: Environmental > Aquatic > Marine > Oceanic | place... | reverse complement strand
TTTGGGGGCATGGCAGCAGGCCAACAGCAGGAGCCACTGCTTGGGGGGAGTGGGAGACAGCGTGCGCCAAAGCTGGTGGTGCCACTCTGAGGCACTCATCTGCTGGGGCCCCACGCCCACCCCACTAGGGCAGGGCCACAAAACAGTGAGCATGGCCACCCCCACCCCTCCTCCTTTGAGCCCGGACACACTTTGCCAATGGCACTCATTGGGCTGGGACCGCCAACTGGCAATCTTTTGCCAGTCCCAAAGAATGGGGCAGGTTTGGGATCTCCTGCTGGCTCTGCTCTCCGCAGCGTGCCTGACCCCAACTGATTTTTTTTTAAGTCGTGGGGCAAAGAATTAACACAAACGCAAACCGTGTAATGAAACCATGTCACAGCACACAATTAAACCTTCAAGTGTGCTGAGAGGAAATGATCGAACGAATTGTCTTTGACACTACAATTAAACCTTCAAGTGTGCTGAGAGGAAATGATCAAACAGATTGTCTTTGAACCAACAACATGTTTTCAAACATCAGAAATGCCTTTGACAACGCAGCCGAAGATGTCTCGCGACGGTTTGCTGGTCGTAGACAAAGACAACGAGGAAACGGAAGCACACGGCGAACTCGGACCCGTCAACACCAACCGCAACAACAAGCGCCACCGGAACCTCCACAAAAAGCTCCCCCAGCAACAGCCAAGGCTATAAAGCAACTTCCAACCATCCTAGTTTCTCCAGAGGATCTAATCGATCCAAACAATAGAGAGTGCTGTATTTGCTTGGATGATAATAAACTCGATGATAAGGTTACTAGACTGCCTTGTGCCCATATCTTCCACACATGCTGCATCGTCGACTGGCTTTCGAATCACTCTTGCACTTGTCCAGTTTGTCGGTATGAGCTTCCCACTAATGATCCGAAGTATGAGTCGGGTCGAGTTCAAAGAATGAAGTTGAGAAAACCGAGATATGCAATGCACGAATTGAAGAGAATGCGGATCTCAGATCTCTTGGTATTGAATCGACGACCAATAAGTGGGGCTCTCGAAAAGGAAGATTTGATAAGACATTTGATCAACGAAGGACGCATTGATGTTATTCCGTCGCCAGAACCAGTCGAGTACAAATTCGAGGTGCTGAGTAACATGAAGATTGGAGAACTGAAACGAACTATGGCGGAGGCTGGAGTATTCTTCCGTCGAGAGGACGTTCTTATGAAATCGGACATGATCTCTGTTTTTGAAAATAGCGGACGGCTGATTTTGATACGATCCGAATCGGATAAATATTTCAACCCTCTCAAAAATTACGAAACAGCAATAGATGTAAAGAAAGACGTATCAGGCGGTTCAAATGTTGAAATGTGTTCCACTGATTCGACAGATTCTGAGGGCGACTTTATAGTTGTAGAAACAGTAAAAGAAGATTCATCATATCATAAAGAGGGATCTCTAAAAGACGAGATCATGGACGAGGATATCACTGATATGTTCCCTAACCGAAGTGAAGAAAAGACCGAGGAGAGTATGGAATATGAGAATTCAACCAACTCAACAAGGGTAACCGAAAGTGTGTCAAACACACAGGTTCCACTATCACGCATTCATACAGGACATGATTTAGACGATCCATCATACATGTCATCAGATAGTGATACTCGGAATTCAGTGATAGAGGAAACGCCTTCTCGACAACATGTTGCAACAGAGAACATGGTAATTGAGGAAGAAGTTTCAGATTTAGATATAAATCAAAACGACTCCGCACTCGAATCAGAAATGAGTATTCATTTCGGTGCATCTGACTCTATTCAAACACTTATTCATGATGAACAGTCTTCAGTCACAAGTAACTTGCTTCATACAACTGTAGACATCCGGAGCACTTTCCAACATTACACGATCAATCATTTGCAAACCCTTGCGCGAGATCTGCAGATAGATTTATCGAATTGCCTTGAACGGGAAGAAATGATTGACACACTTGTAAATACAGGTATAACAGGGAGTGAAGACCCGTCGACACTGTCACCACTCATGTTTTCAACTTGGAGTGTTTCACAACTGCGGGTTGTCGCTTCTGAAATTAAAGTCGACTTGTCGGACTGTACATCCAAGGACGAAATGATCAAATGCATTTTGCACGCAGGAAATTTGGAACGTCTCTACCTACGAGACTACCTTCGCTCTTTGACCCCCTTGACAACAAAATCGCTCTCTGATCTTCGGGCAATCGCGAGAGAATTACAAATCAATATCTCAGATTGCTTGGAAAAAGACGAAATCATCCGGCGCTTGATAACAAGAGATCGCCGAATTGGGACTTAGTGATGGACATTTGATCATGATTGGAACTCAAAATTATACTAGTTAATAATCAAAATAGGATGGAAATATTAAAAAGAAATTCTTAATTTTGCTGTTGCTGCTTCAGTCTTTCTTCTTCCTCCCTTTCTTTCTTCTTTGCTCTTTGATATTGTGGACTGCAATCCATTATAAAAAAACAAGGCGTCACAATACGAATGAGTATCTTTCGAGGTTTCTCTCCTTTGTCGAAATTCAATTTCAGCAGTATGGCAAATGCAACACTTACGCAATTTCAAAGTTGATGTTATCAAGCCCGATATAAAATACAAACATGGCGAGAGTTGCAAACTGTGCACCAACTCGAAGGCGCATCATTTTCTGACCACGTCGAGGGTCTTGATTCTGAAACGACTTGATTCCAGATGCCAAAAAGTAGGCCGTTGCTGCGCAGCCTATCGGGACCAAAGGTTCTTTCTTGACCTACGTGATAAAGTCGCAGCAAAAACATTAATTCTTAGTATTTATGTTTCGCGTTCGTAGATTTTTAATGAAAACTTTTGGATTCATTGAAGATCTTACCTTTTCCCACATTTTTTCTTCGACTGTTAGTACCCGTCTCATTGGAGGTGGGCCATTCTTCCCCCTTTCCACTGGTGTGCTATTGTCACACCGTGATACTACTGTTTTTTCTCCAACCGTACTCAGAGATCCTCCCATTGTTGTATATGACTATGCTGAGAAACTTGTTTGCATTGTGTTTTCTTTAGTGTGCCTACAATTCTTGCTTGTTTCGTATTATTTTTTGAAAATGCGTCAGTCAGACGAGTCGCGCGTGGCGTTCACGGAAGTTTCTCACAGTTTTTGTCATTACGGTAGTGCTTTACAAAGAGTTCATCTAGCTGTGGCAGTTATATAGTGCAGCACATCTACATCAATAGATGCCTGATAGAATTGACCAAAAGCTCATTAATTGAAAGCCTGAAGAAATTCCTCGTGCAGCAGTCATTCGTCCAAAAACTTCTGATTTTATATCTACCTGCTTCATACAAGCTAAGTATCTATGAAAAATTTGAAGTGACTAATCTTCTTCGAATTCTTAGTTGAAAGTTTCGTAAATCTACTCGAAGGTTGATGTGCTCGTACTGGCTTAAAAATAACTCACACTCATTTCCTGATTCATCATCGAACAAGGTGAAATAATATCAAATAGTTACTTTTGTTAAATTCTAAGTTTTATTTACATCGAAACCACTAGCAAGTGTGGCAAAAAATACCAGAGGATAACATTAAAGTCAAATGTATTCTCAGTCTACCTCGGGAAACTGATTCTACGCTGACATAGTTTCCATCTGTGGAGATTTCTTCATTTGCTCTTCTCCTGCCCATCCTTCAAACCAAGCGACTGCGTGCTTTCTTGTCCCCTCAAATACGTTACGCCCGTGCATGCATTTATAGTTATCTAAAAGCACGACATCACCTTCTGACATCTTTACATAACGAACATTTTTCATCGTGATATCGTCCATTTCTTGCAATGCTTTGTCGTTGATCAGACCGTCGTCACCAAAATACATATCGGATTTGTTGATCTGCGAGGCTCCATCTTCAAACCGCTCGGCTCCATACTTGGATTCGCGATTCTTGCGCAGCTTCGAAGAATGCGAATGTACATTGCAAAACCAGGTGGGTTCTCCGGTTACGGGGTGCACAACAATGGGAGGTTGTCCCGGTGAGCGAGCCTGTAGCATTTTAGTATTGTCGTATCCGCCCTCGCCCCAAAGCATATCCACGTCGAAATCTACCTTTGCGTTGATTGCTGCAGAGACAAGACCTTTCATTCCAACCATTGCAGGTTCCTGAATCAATTCTGGTAAATTGTCAATCCATCCGAAGAAGGGAAGCTCCATAACAGAATATCGGATACTCCGGTTGTATAGTTCTTCCACGAGATCAGAATCCAAATCACGGAACATTCGACGACCGTCGGCAATAAGAAATTCCCCGCCCTCATCTGCTGGTTTGAAACAAACAAAAGCTGCCGCTCTTGGGGCGCGGGTGCCTACAAATTCATTGTGCATACCTGTCGGGTTGTAAATCCATGTGTTCGGTTCGGTACAGATACAAATTAGTCAGACATTAGATACCGCTCAACCAAGCCACACATTCTTAAATATTATTGTTCCTTTTTACAGGATACATTCTATGATAACGTACCTATGAAAAAGTTCTTTCGACTCTCTTTGTTTACTGCCTCATAGACCGTAGAATCCTTTTTTCCGTCAGCCGTGGGTCGAGCCGACACGGAAAGCAGAGGGTCTTGGCAAACTTTCATTTCCAAGGCATTGTAAAATTCCTGAAACCCATCGAGTTCTTTCATCAAATCGAACCCACGAAAGATAACAGCACCATGATCTTGCATTTTTTGCTTGATTTCCATGGCATTGTCTTTGAAATATGCGAGCTGAGCGGCTTTGTCGTCACTGGCGATTCCCAAATCAGATGCCGATATTTCGGGGCCAAATTCAGGCAATTCCCGCTCTCTCATCTGCTGTTGAGCTTCGCGAATATTAGAGATCTTTGCCCCCCATTCTGTCAAGGGTGAAGTGGGAGTCTCTACTGCTGCCAAATCCGACGCGAAAAGAGAAGATCCGATACGTTGTTGAATCTGATTGCCGGGGTTCACGCTTGATGGCGCAAAAGCTCCGGCCGTTGAGAGGAGCGAAACAGCGATAATACGATCCATGGTTGCTTGATGTTTTAGTGGCTTGTAATAGAAGATATGATTGGACGTGTCGTTTCTACCAAGAATCAATGCCGATGGTTGTCTTTATCACCAATCACTTGTAGATTTTCTCACTGACTCTCGAAACATGAAGAACAGATTGTGGCGAGCTTTCTTTCCGAAATATATCTTGAACAACCTCAAGAAGGCATCAACGTGGAAGAAGTTCAACAAATATCGGGGGATTACTTATTAGGGGAATTGTTAGACAAGTAAAAGGGGGGATTCTACGTCATCAAACTAAACGCGATGGTTGGTCCCGTTCTCGGTCACCAAATATGGCAGTCAAAATCGAAATGACCGAATGTGGTTCGTGGGTTAAGTAAGTCGGAGACATCATCGGCAAGCACGAGGAGTATGCAACACATATATCAAGGCATGTGCATTTATCACTAGGTGCACCCAAGACCAACATTCTACTTTTTTTTCTTGATCGGAGAAACGGCATACGAGTTCATTCCATCCTAACCTATAAAGGCAATTATCAAAGACACAAAAGAGTTTTGCGAAAGAGGCTGGCTGTATTTCATTTCTAAGACAATAGACCCGGTGCTTTTCACGAGCTTGCAAGACAAGGAAAACTTGTTGGTGTCGATTAACGAACGATAGAAGTTTCCAAGTACCCTAGACTTGGCATCGACGACGTTTCCGCCGCAACAAAAAATTCCCAGCAAGGATATTATGATGGCGGGCACCGACGCAGCTGGTGTGAATGAACGATTGAATGGGTTAGTAACTCTTCTCCAGTCCGTTGGGATCGATGGGCTAGATTCCAATGCTCTGTTAGAGCAACAAAAAAGAAAAGGCAGCAGCAACAAAAGTTCGAAGAAAAAGGCATCGTCGACGATTGATAATAGTGCTACCGGCAATGATGCTCAGATATTAGAAATAGTTAAAAAGCTTCAGCAAGCTCAAGCTGAAACACCAGAAATTCTTGAAGCGCTCAAAAGTCCTGAGTTGCTTGCGTTAGCAAGCTTGGCTGCACAATCACAAAAACAAACACCCCCGGAACCTCCAAAGCCAGCTGCGCCCTCTCTTGATGACGTGATGGATGATGACGATGACAATTATCCCAAGATTGGTCCGGGTTATTCAGATGACATATCTGTAGTGAGTGAATTGAGTACACCTACAGTCATGACAAGACAATCAGTCTCAGACGAAGAATATTACCGCGAAGTGAAGGCAGGAGGACAGGGTGTTCCTCCTTCTTCAATTGGGGCAGGAGGCATTGCAAATAGTAGGCTGGGAAGAAATCCGAGAGCAAATATTCCAAATAGAGTTGGATTGGGGGCTGGAAAATTAAATGCAGGAAAAACCAAAAACATGGTCGGCCAAATCCGACCAATGGCAACTCGTCGTCCTGTTCCTGCAATTCCCGCCAAAACAGGAGGTGGTGCTGCAGCGCAGAGACGTCTAAACTATCAAATGGCAATGAGTAAACTAGAATCCGATGGGTTTGGAAGTCCAACACCAGATGTCTCCAAGCCCATACCTCCGATTAATGGTAGTTCGAAAGAAGTTAAGAAACAAACGAAATCTTCCTCAAGAAATGCATCTGGATCAAGGAGCATTGGAAGTGGTAGCGGAGGTGGTAGCAAACGAAAGCCTCGCAGTATAAATTCAAAAAGCAAAAACAATAGTGACGAGATAGATTGGGGGATGGCCGATGAAGATGGATGGCCAACATTTGATGATCCTAAAAGCAGTAGTAGCAAAAATGAACTCTTTGTTGACAGTGATGGATTTTTCTCAGACAATGTATTTGCTTCAAATGATGCCGTGACTTCAAGTACAAAAACTAGAAGAAAGAAAGGAGAGAAGTCAGTCAGTGCGCGATCTACTGATGGTTCGACTAATTCTGGATCGAAGAAAAAGGGATCTCGCGAGGAGAGAGCTACCAGAAAAAGTCAAAGGACGAAGAAAGATAGAGAAAGTGAACGTGCGTTATCTGATGATGATAGGGAGGGAAGCATCAGAAAATCACACCGATTGAAGAAAGGTGATGATAAGGACAGTGACGCTTTATCTGATGATGGGTTGGGCACTTCAAGGAAGCCACGTAAATCAAAGAAAGATAAAGATAGGGATAAGGACAAGTCAGGGAGACGGAAAGCCCGGAGGGCGACCATGCAAACTTAAGAGCTGTTAAATTTTCATCATTATACAGGCAATTTACGATTACCCCATGTGTTGAACGAACAACTTATCATTAATAGCTGAAAAAATTCCCTTTTTTCAAAATATAGAAGGTTCTTATAGTACATCATATATGTGCTTTCATTGTCTTGATCAAAGTAATAATTTCGTCGCCAAGTTTAGTATCGACGAGAGATTCGACTTTATCTAATACTAATCAAACTGAAAACAGTGATTGTACGAAAGAAACTTCACTGGCAGGTTTTTCCACGGTTTCTTTTGCGGAGAAACCACAGTGCAAAAAAGACAAGAAATAGCGTGTAATCGAAGTACGGTAAATTGCGCACAACTTAAAAGTAGCATATCTATACGAACATCTTTCTGTGTTATATGTACCAAGAAGTTACACAATACGAAAGATTTTCGTGAAAAGTTTCTATGATAGATGAATGTCTTAATGACCAAAAACGGTGTTTCAAGTCTTTCTTCACCCTTCGTACTCGGTGGAAATGTCGGCGGAACAATACCTCAAGCAACGGCAGCTTTTTCGATACATATATTGTATTCGTTACCGCTCCCGGAAATGGAATAAAAATCATCTCTTTCTTTCACAAAGCTGTTCAAGCTCCCATATATTTCTTTCAGCTCAGCTAGGGCAGAAATAGGGCTATCCCTGCGATTCTCCTGGCGTCGTTTAGGACTAGCTTTATTTGCTGATAAATATCGACCAACATCTCGTGAGCTTGCCTGCCCTCCTGATGCTTTTACATATTCAAGAACCAAAGATTTCAAGTATTCCTCGGAACTCAATTCGGCAGGAGTATTTTTTGGCTGCGACTTTTCACTCTTCATATGTTCTTCTATCCGCTGCACTAGTTCTATTTTCTTTTTTGCAGAAATCTTTAGACCCTTCTCGCGGCATATTTCTTTCAGCTCGGGAACGGTTAATGCATTATAGTCTATCGATGAAGCGTGAGTTTCTAGGTCGTCGGTATTCCCAGGCGTAAATGAAACAGTGTTTGGCTGTGGTGGTGGTGACGATTGGGTTATCGTGAATTCGTATTCTTTGTAATTGTCAAATGGCATCCATTGCTCATAGTTTGTTAGGAATTCTTTCTCGTCTTCATTGATATTTCCTTCCTGATCCTGAAATTTCAGGGTCTTTTCACCACCAAGAAGAGCTACCCAAAAGGACTTGACAGCTCGCCTTGGATCTGAGATGACAACATATATCTTTGAGAGAATCAAAAATTGATACAATCCACCATACACAGCCTTTATTTCGTCCAACAGAGGTTTTCCGCGAATAGAAAGTTCTTTCAGATGTCTCCCAATGTCACGTGACGAAACTTGTGGAGATCCAGATTTTTCGATGAAGTTCGTTATAACCTTGTTCAACGTGTAGGGTGATATCTGTGATGAGCGCACTCTAATATTTTTTCCAATACCAGAGGACATGTTCATTTCTTTTGGAGTCTTGTTCCTTATCCACTGAGACAAGTAATCTTCAAGGAAGATTGTATCATAATCTTTCAAATTTGGTGTGACCTCGAAAGCCAAACTGCCTGTTCTCATACTGACGAGACCTATCCGTTTACCTTTCTGACGGCATCGAATCACAGCCGGCAGAAAATCTTTATCACCTGTTAGGAGAAGAGCGACATCGTATGCATCTGGTACCGTGGCATAATATAACATGTCGACCGCTAATTGAATATCCACGCATTTTTCACCCTTTCCTATTGTCTCCATCATATTGACGTCAAACCCAGCCTTCATCATTTCAGAAAACATTCTGAAGCGAAGGGAATCCTTTGGCGTATCCCGATGCATAGAACTATAAACTGAAACTCTCGATACCTCAATAGGTCTCGCTGAGGCTGCTTTTACATTATCAATATCGCTCGAGTCATCATCTATTCCAACCGGCATTATTGCCGACCACTTTGATTTTGGATCTTGCAGTAGAGCTTGGCAAGCTACCGTCGGCAATCGACTCCAATCGGGAGTGGATTGATCATTCCAAGACTTGCCTAATTTTTGGGAAATAACATCTCTGTCAAACTGTCGCTCGTAAATGCTATAGTAAAGCCATGTCCCGTCAATAAAAACCATGACTTTAAGGGGTGAAACATTGGCAGTTGTCGGGAGAGGTAAAGGCGAAGTATCAAAAGACGAAATCGATTGGGTCCCTTCGTCCTGTTGCTTCCTCCCTCTTGTGGAACCTAGAAGCTGCTCGTGAGCAGGTATAGAATTTCGATAATTGTCCCTACTTTTGTCATCATTGTAAGCGTGCAGTATTGCTTTCTCAAGGCGTTTTCGTCCCTGGATACTCGATCGAAGTTGGTACGGAACAAGGGCGCTTATGAAAAAAAGCGAGTGTACTGAAATCAACATTGATATTGCCATGGCTTTCCGAAAGAATCGTCGAGCCCATCGGCTCCTTGGGATTCGCCGTGCAGCATGCGGCATCATGGTGGTATTGGACAAAGTTTATCGCTTTCAAATGAACAAACAAGTTCAATTGAAGAAAATAGAAAAATAACAGTCGTGTCGCCTGCATGACGTTGATGGGTCAATTGTGCTAGGGATAGGGTTAAATCAGTCCGTCAACGCACTTCAAACAAAGAATACGTGTTGACACGAGTCAGGAGACAAAAGTTATCATCTCCGCTTCCACTGGAAACTTGAATGAATGGAACGTGAGGCAGGTTTAGTTTCGAAATACTAGCAGCCCATCATAGATTGGATGAAAGCACGTTTTGTATCACCACTTGGCTGTTCGTTCGTGTGAGGCATCACAATTCTATCTAGAATCATTATACATACCTTAGAAGAATTGAAAAATGAAAGACGACTTGAAGAAGAATCGACGGGCTGGCGTCCTTCGGGATCGCAGCAGAGTGCTAGGCATTTTCATCTTCCTTGTTTACACTAGCACTGAAACCATGACAATCGATGCCTTTGTGTCTCCTTTCTCCTCATCGGTAATACGGACATGCAATACTAAAATTACTTCGCGGAATACTCTCAGAAAGAACACGTTCGCTCATTCAATCTTACGTTCAACAGCATCGTCGAAGTCATCATCTTCACTCTCAAGTTCTCCATCATTCGGCAACCTGAAAGAGCTTAATAATCATTTAGAAAGCTTAGTTAAAAAAAGTGGCTCGATGAATGAACCTGTAATTGCCCGTGCTGCGGAATGCCAGCACCTGTGGGAGGAGATGAAGCAAAATAGCGGGGAAATCAACTTTGAGCCAGATAAAACGTCGTTTCAACACGTCCTTTCCGCTTGGAACCAGTGTACACAAACACTAGTCAAGAGTCGGAGAAATCGCAAGCCCCTTCCCTCTCAGTCAGGATCTAATCAAATAGCAATTGATGTCTATACACCCCTTGATGCAGCCAAGCGTGCCACAACTCTTTTGTTTGCGTATCCTGACCCCGATTTGGAAGCCTACAATACTGTCATGGAAGCATGGAGCAAGAGCCGAGTTCCGGAAGCACCAGAGGCTGCCGAAAGGCTTTTAAAGCGCATGTTGGACGACGAAGCAGTTCAACCAAATACCAATAGCTACAATCTCCTTATTGATGCCTGGGCAAACAGTGACAAACAAAACTCTCTTGAGAAAGCGTTACAAATATACCGTCACATGGAAGGATTGAGAACCGGTGAAAATGAAAGTAATGTTTCACCCACTATTCGAACTGTAAATGCTGTTTTACATGCATATGCCAGAAAATCTGCTCAATACACAAGCCAAAATGATCAGGCGGGATATGATGAAGCTGCCAAATGTGCCGCTGGATCACTCAATCTTTTAGAAGAAATGAAGAAGAGGTATAAGGAAACCGGGAATAGTCAATGGGAGCCAGATATGGCTACATATACTAGCGTGATGGACGTGCATTCAAGATGTGCGACTTATAGAACCACAAGAATCGCGGGGGACTTGTTGAATGAACTCAAAGAGCTACATGCAAAAACTGGTAACTATCGACACAAACCAAACTTTCGAACATACACAACTCTTGTCACAGCCTGGTCTCGCACAAAATCCGATGAGTCTCCTCAACGGGTAGAATCAATAATGAAAGAAATGAAGCTCTCCGGAGAGATGCCGAATTCCAGAACTTATACTGCTGCCGTGCAATGTTGGGCGAGAGCGAGAGATCCACAAAAGGCCAAACGAGTTTTGAAGTTACTTATGGAAATGAGGGACGAATATCAAAAGACAGGTAGTGATCATATTCGTCCTACAACGTTAACTTATAATACTGCGATTGATGCATGCGCAAGATGTCAAGGATCGCCTGATCAAAAGACTGAAGCCGTGAAGATCGCATTCGCAATTCTCAAGACTATTGAGATGGATAATAATATCGAACCAGATGGGGTAACTTATTCTACATTGATCAGAGCATTAAATTTTTTGATGCCTAGCGGTGATGAGCGCAATCAGGTAGCGACAGCTGTATTTGAAAAAGCGAAGAAGGCCGGACTTGTCGAGATATTAACACTGAAGAATCTTAAAATGGTTCTCGATAATCAGAGCATGCGCACTGCATTAGAGGGTAAATTGGATCAAAACGGTGAATTCAACTACTCAAATTTACCGAATGCTTGGAAGAAGAAAGTTTTATAAGTTTAAATAGAGTATATTTATTCATGAAGTAAGTCTTCGCTCAATAAGCGAATTAGAATTAATTGTAGTTGTTCAATTCGTGTCAGGATCAACCAAAGATTTTGCTAGTGAGTCTTCGAGAGAAAAGTCAGTGGAGTATATTTCTCTTTCCTGTAACGATCCGTGCGAGATCAATGAACTCTCGCACGAGGACTGAGCTTCGGACGCGGACTCAACAACACGAATTAACTTCATCCATTCTAAAACGGACGTTGAAGATGATGCATTAGAAGTGGCTTCTTTTTCAACGAGTGCATCAATATTTTGCTGGAAATCAATTCGGAACACATCGTCAACACTTCCTTCTTCAATATCTTCAAGAGCTTTCCTTTTTGACTCGAGCCAACAATTGTGGAATTCTTCAAGAATTTCCAGTGATAGTAATCCATTGACCATAAATGGATGATTATTTCGCGATGTAGCAAGAGCTTTACGACTAGACAACTTCTGTCCATTGCTTTGCTTCCAGTACTGTTGCGACCCCATGGACCGGCAACTATTGTCAGGCTTTTTGTAGATTGCCATATCCGCTAAGATTGCAGGTGCCGAGACTGACGATGAATGAATTATACGGGGTTTCAGATTCTTCGTATAATCGGTTGAACCAGGAAGATTAAGGAGCTTGAACGCAAGACTATCCTTGAAATTTGGAAGTGCATTTGAGTATTGTCTGTTCGTAAATTTCACTTTGCCTGGGTCTATGCTTTCGTCTACTTTTTCAAAAGCACAAGCATGCATGAACACATTGGTGCGGTTTTTCTTTGAGGAGATATCTGTCAACGTTGAGGAATCCGAAGAAGAAATGAAACCGTATCGAGAAGATGATGCAAATGACATCACAGGCGACTCATCTATAACTGATAACACGATTTGGGATTGACTTTCAATAGAACTTTCGATGCTTCCTGTTTCGATAATATTTCCCTCTACATGCATCATCGTTTCGAGCCCAGACCGGAATTTTTCATTGCTTTCAGAGTCAACACTACACGTGAATTTCAGGCAATCGCCACTGGCCTTTACTGGAGCCAACTTTATTCCTTTAGTAGAGCTTTGTTCCGAAATTTGTTCATGGCCATTCCCGTGGTAGCGAGATACCAACAAAGAAAATATTCCGATTGACATCAAGGAAGAGGCAACTATCAGAATAATATCGATGGTTGATAAAGAAATGTCACGTTTGTCTTTGACTTTTTCGTATGACCCCTTGAAGATGATATCAACATCCTCGATGTTTACCAGGAATGGATCCAACGTTTGAGTAACAAGATCGATGAAAGCCGACTTTGTTGAGGGTTGAGAGAATGTACGTATGATAAACTTATCCACATCGAACTGGGATGGTAAAATGAATGATTCATCGTGCATATCAAAATTCATAGTGATCTCAAATCGTAATAGGGAAGCCGGTGTATAGGATGCAAAGTAGTTTATATCACTATAAACAGGCTTTTCTTTATATTCATGACGTTCTTCAAAATTCGCTCCTTTGACCAATATGTTGATGGAATAGATTAAAGGGAAAGATTTGGAATAAACTGATGATTGTAAGAGCTGATTCTTGATCACCGTAGCAACTTTCCTAGTTGCTGAATCGTCAAACTTGTCCTGTGTAGGATAAAACACCATTTCAAATAAAGAGGAAGTTTGGTCGACTAGAATTAATTCTTCTTGCTCATTAATGGCATTAAACTGTGCGTACGAATCCCCAGGAAGGAACCATGGTAATGTCAACGAGAAGAGGAAGCTGTAGTAGGGTGACTTCATCGTGAAGGAGTGAGCTAACTTAAAATGGAATATTGCTTGTTGGTGTTTCCAAGTCAAGAAGTTTGAGTTCCTTTTGCTTTTCAGTACTATATCTCTTGAGTATCCACGGTCTCAACAATGACAAAATTCTAAATTCAGGATTCGTTTTCATTTTCAAACTTTTGCTGGGAAGAAAGCAAATTACTATTGAAACGAATTTTCCACTTCGTGTGATCAATTTTTGCTTTTCATGTGCTCACCCACTTTACGAGTAACAGAAATAAACTGCACGACTGAAAATCATGTTATGTAATTAAATTTAGGATTAGGGTTATCATAGTTTTTTTCAGAATCTCCATACCTCTTACTTAAAAATCTCAGTAGGATTTCTACTTCTTTCACACGAAGCCCTTTTCGAGTTTAATTTGAGGAAATTTAAGCGGCTCAAAATTGCGAGACCTTGAGAGCACTCTGCGTAAGACACCAATTTCAATTGTATCAACAACAAAGAAAAATTGTATCAAAATGGCCGAATCAAAGACAAATGTTATGAAGGAGATCAAGGTCGACAAGTTGATCTTGAATTGCTGCGTAGGAGAAAGCGGTGATAGATTGACCCGTGCCGCCCGTGTGCTTGAACAGCTTACCGGTCAGCAACCTGTCTACTCCAAGGCCAGATACACTCTTCGTAGTTTTGGAATCCGACGTAACGAAAAGATTGCTGTCCATGTTACTGTCCGCGGAGAAAAGGCCCTTGAAATTCTAGAGCGTGGATTGAAGGTGAAAGAATATGAACTTCTCCAGCAAAACTTTTCTGAGACCGGAAACTTTGGATTCGGAATCAACGAACACATTGATTTGGGTATTAAATACGATCCTACTACCGGTATTTACGGAATGGACTTCTTCATTTGTCTGACACGAAAGGGAGCCCGAGTTGCAAAGAGAAAGATTCGAAGATCTAAGGTCGGCTTCAGCCACAAGATTCAGAAGGAAGATGCCATCAAGTGGTTCCAAGATAAATTTGATGGTGTCGTACTTGCTAAACCAATCTAAGTTACGTGGACGAATCAAACTATGAACTTAAGACAGTTTAAATACAATTTTATCTCTATTTGAAAACGCAGAGTATTTTCTTTGTGGTTACCATGGCATCTCAGCAACATGCCATAGGTACACAGATCCACATACTTTAGAATAATTGGAGTCAATTATTTTCTTTACTTTTTCGCAAGAGACTCGTATGTGCTCTGAAGAGCATTGTCTAGTAAAAACAATCGATAATGAAATTCAGGGGCAACAGAAATATCTTCGGACCAACGGTCTAGCAATTTCTGTAATGCCATGCGAAAGCCTAGGAGGTTCTCTCCTACTTTTCTTGGATCGTCAGGAAATTCTTTTCCCTTTACTAATGACAACATCTGAATCATCGAAATAACTCCCACAGCAATTTCGACGTCATTACTTATAAGGTCGTCGATGTCATTCAAAACTTGATCTCTGCGGTTCCAATATTTTTCGAACAGATCATTAAGTATCGACATCAGAAGTTTCCAGAGTATTTTCACTGTAGCATCATCCTGAATCACCATGAGTGGTCGAAGCAGATCCAAATATCTTGCTCGAAGACCAGGAGTGGAGCAAGTTTGCATCAGTTTTTCTACGATCTGTACTTGGTTAACTGTCGTGAACCGGGTTAGTAATGTCTTCATGAGAACGACTGTACGCTGAGAACGCAACTTGAACTCGGATTCTGTTGCGGAGATGTTGCATTTATCTTCCTTGGAGTTTTCGGCAGATGTCGTCATTTGTACTCGACTCATCAGCTGGTTCGACAGTAACTCAAAAA
>Ga0209503_10000977_pt1 | contig 15543 bp, 10 predicted proteins | sample SouAtlMetagenome_2_FD_187448 | JGI IMG/M metagenome (GOLD analysis project Ga0209503, IMG submission 187448) | Marine eukaryotic phytoplankton communities from Atlantic Ocean - South Atlantic ANT15 Metagenome (SPAdes) (version 2) | ecosystem: Environmental > Aquatic > Marine > Oceanic | place... | reverse complement strand
CTACTTCTCAGCCGTGCTCGTGCACTTCGATTGGATGCTGGGTGCTTGGTCGACCCCGTTCGTGCTCATGGTCGTGGTGGCGGTGATGGTGATGGTCCTTTTGACGGTGCGTCGCGAGGAGGGAACCCTGGGTTTTGGTCGCGCGTTTGGACTGTCTTTGCTCTCTGGGTGGATTGCGCGCATCGGATACAACCTGTTCAATCTTCTGTATTTCCATTGGTTGAGACCGAATCATGTGGAGGCCTATGTGAGCCTTGTGGCGGAGAAATCTGAGGAGGCGTTGGCCGTGTTTGGAATGGACGTAGCGAGTGAGGCCATGGCAGACATGGACATGGGCAGCATGTTACGCGAACAGGCCCTTTGGTCTCTTTCTCCCTTGGGCCAAGTGACGGATGCACTGACTTCGGTGTTTTGGGTGGGCCTTGTGGCGCTGATTGTGGCGGCCATATTGAGGCGTTCTCCAGAGAATTCTGCCGGCGTCGGCGGCTGAGTGTAACTTTCCCCCGGTTTGGATTTGTCCCCAGCCCGCCATTGCGAAACCGTCTTGGATACCAGTACCCTCACCGCCCCGCCCCGCCCTGAATTGGGCTTGAGCATCGTTGTCCCCCTTTACAATGAGGTGGAAAGCCTGCCTGAACTGATGTCTTGGATTGACGAGGTTCTCGGAGACCGGCCCTACGAAGTGGTTTTTGTGGACGATGGATCTACGGATGGTTCCTGGGCGGTTGTCGAGTCTCTCAAAACGAAATTTGGAGACAAGGTCGTGGGGTTAAGTTTTGCTCGGAACCAAGGTAAAAGCGCAGCCCTCAATACGGGTTTCAGTGTGGTGCGGGGCAAGGTGGTGATTACCATGGACGCTGATTTGCAGGACAGCCCGGACGAGATTCCTGAATTGGAACGCAAGATTCTTGAAGAGGACTATGACCTGGTGAGTGGTTGGAAGAAGAAGCGCTACGACCCCATCATGAAGACGGTTCCCACCAAATTGTACAATTGGGCCACGCGTCGGGTAAGTGGCATCCATTTGCACGATTTCAATTGTGGCTTGAAGGCGTACCGCTGGGAAGTCGTTCGCGCGTTGGAGGTCAATGGTGAAATGCACCGCTACATACCGGTGCTGGCCAAGCAGGCCGGCTTCAGTCGAATCGGTGAGCAAGTGGTTCAGCACCGCGCCCGCAAATACGGGGAGACCAAATTTGGGCTTGAGCGCTTCGTCAATGGATTTTTGGATTTGCTCACGATCGCCTTCATCGGTCGGTTTGGACACAAGCCCATGCACTTGTTTGGTGTGCTGGGCACGTTGATGTTCCTCGGTGGATTTGGATTGTTTGGGGGAATTGGGGGCTACAAATTGTGGGCCATCAGTCAAGGGTTTGCCGCAAAGAACATTGCAGAGATTAGCGCGTTTTATGTGGCGCTTGCCTGCATGGTCATGGGGCTGCAGTTGTTTTTGGCCGGATTCATTGGTGAATTGACCACGCGGAATGCGCCGGGCCGCAACGTTTACTTGTTGCGGGACAAGACCTGAAATAGGCGCAGGGTGTGCAGGGTCAGGAAATAACCCCGCTACCCAAGACTTCTTCTCCGGTTTCGATGTCGTGCCATGCGGCGAATTGTCCAGAGGCAATGCCGGACTGTGGTTCATCGAACACCAGTGTGGCGATGTCCTCGCCATGGAGGGTCAGGGTAGCCAACTGGAGCGGTTGACGGTATCGGAATCGAGCGAGCACCCGCAGGGGCAGGTGGTCGTCAGGCCGCAAATCGGGGCGAATCCAGTGGACGTCTTTTGGCGCCATGCTCAAGCCCTGCCTTCTGAGTCCGGGGTGCCGGTCTGATTCCCCCACGAAAAGGGCGTTGGTGGACATGTCCTTGCCGATCACAAACAGCGGTTCAGTGTGTCCGCCCACATTCAGCCCCCGACGTTGGCCAATGGTGAAAAAATGGGCGCCCGGATGGGTGCCGACTTCGGTGGATTGGCCGAGGTCGATTTGCGGCTCCGACCAAGGGTGTTCGCCGGGAACAACGGCTTCAGCGGGCACCCAGAGGATGGGGCCGTGCTGCACCTCCAGCTGTTGCTGAAGGAAGTCTGGAAGTTTGACTTTGCCGACAAAGCAAAGGCCTTGGCTGTCTTTTTTATCGGCGTTTGGCAAGCCAATTTTATTGGCAATTTGGCGCACTTCGGGCTTTTCCAGTTCTCCTACTGGGAACAGTGCGTCGGCCAATTGCGCTTGATCCACTTGGCAGAGAAAGTAGCTCTGGTCCTTGTTGGCGTCGATTCCGGCAAGGAGGCGGTGATGGCCTTCAGGCGTGCTGTTCCGGCGACAATAGTGTCCTGTGGCCACTGCATCTGCGCCCAATTGCTTGGCGGCTTGTCTGAAGAGGTCGAATTTGATTTCGCGATTGCAGAGCACATCAGGGTTTGGGGTTCGTCCTGCTGCGTACTCCGCAAACATGTGATTGACAATGCGCTCCTTGTATGCATCTGACAGGTCGATGACCTGAAATGGGATGCCGAGATGTTGGGCCACAAGCAAGGCGTCGTTGGCATCGTCTACCCAAGGGCAGGCGTTGTCGATGGTCACGGAATCGTCCACCCAATTGCGCATGAAAATGCCGATCACCTCATGGCCATCCCGTTGAAGCAACGCGGCGGCCACGCTGCTGTCTACTCCTCCGGATAACCCGACCACAACACGCATGGTGCGAAACTAACGCCATCGCGCATCAAGGACTTCCATTCTCTTTCGATATTGTGCTCGTCCCGGTGGCAATTCGCTCATTTTGTGAATGAGTTAACCCACAGGGGCAACCAAAGGTGAATCGATTCGTCAACTCCCCGAACGTGCCTGTCAAGCAGGACCAGTTGAAAGACTGGATTCTGTCTGCGCAAGCGGGTGAGCAGCGAGGACAACAGCATATCTATGAGGCGTTTGCGCCTGGTATGTTGTTGGCAATCAGACGCTACATCTCGGGTGAGCAGGAGGCATTGGATGTGCTGCAGGATGGATTCATTAAGGTGTTTGGCAACATTGGGGGCTACACCTTTAAGGGGTCGTTTGAAGGCTGGTTGAGGCGGATCATGGTTCACATGGCGATTGATGCCTTGCGGGCCAACAAGCAACTGCAGTGGGTGGGAGAGAACGAGGAGATGTTGGATGTCCTGTCCGAGCGACAGCGTTCGGATGAAAGGGAAGGCCCAGAGTGGGCTGGACTCGATTATCGGGATGTCTTCGATGCAATGGATGAACTGTCGCCCATGTACCGGGCGGTGTTCAACTTGTATGCACTCGAGGACCACAGCCATCGTGAAATCTCAGAGCGTCTGGGAATTTCCGAGGGGACGTCCAAGTCGAATTACGCCAAGGCGCGGCGCAATCTGCGCGATACGTTGAGGCGAAAATTGAAAGAGAAGTGAGCGAAGAGCAAAACGAAGAAGGCAAGAAGCGCACCGCGGGGGGTGGCTTTGAGCAGGGGCTGAAGTCAGCGCTTGACAAGGCGCCTGCGATGGTTGTGCCGTCTTGGGCAACCATGCAAACTGCGATGGCAGGCGGTGCTGCAGGCGGCGCTGCTGCTGCTTCATGGCGTTGGATCATTGGTCCCGCGGCATCGGCTGCTCTGATTGGTGGGGTTTTTTGGTTTGGGGATCAAGAGGAAAAGGAAGAGCAGCCCGAGGAAGCCATTGAAATGGTGGAAGACGTTTCGTCTTCTGTAGTGACCGATCAAGTCGAGCATGCAGAGGCTGAGGGTTGGACTGGCGCCGCGCTGGACGGAGAGATTGCCAACGATGAAGGTTTGAGCGAACGCGCTGCACTGGACGGTTCCAATGGTGACGCCACGGCGGTGTCTTCTGTTAAGACATCGGGAACCAAAACGTCTGATGAGACGGTGGACCAACCCATCGCGGAGGAACCGGAAGAGGTTCCGGCCGATTGGGCGGAATTGCCTGCCGAAAAGGTGGCTGCTTTCGGAGTGGACATCGAGAAGGCCTGTGTTGGAACCCAAATTGGCTTTCGAATGGCCCGTCCGATGAAGGACGTACGGGTCTTGTGGAATTTCGGAGACGGTCAATTCAGCAGCAAGGCTGCACCCCAGCACACATTCAATGCGCCGGGCACCTATGACATCACTTTGAGTGTTACCCGAATCAGCGACGGATTGATTCGGACACGCACCATCGACAATTTGGTGACGATTCACCCGAATCCGGAGGCGGATTTCACGTGGAATGTGCCCAATACGGCCAACAAGGAGCCTTTGGTTGAATTGAGGGACCGCAGTCGTGATGCCGCATCGGTGATGTGGGTGTTGGATGGAGCGGAGACGGAGGAAGGAAAGTCCGTGAGTTTTGTTTTTCCCCGAGTGGGTGAGCATCGGGTTCAACTGGTCGCCAGTTCGCCCAATGGATGTCAGTCCGTGGCCGATCACCTGCTTGAGGTGGGTGGGCGTTTTGGTTTGGGTGGTTCCGCGCGGTTCAGTCCAGATGGCGATGGCCGCTATGACACATTTCTTCCCCGCAAATTGCTTTCTGAAGAAAGGCCTTTTGTCTTTCGCATAGAGGACAAGACGGGACACATTGTCTTTGAGACCACCGTGCCCAAGGCATGGGACGGCTCTTTGCCGAGCGGTGAGCTTGCAAAGCCCGGCGATCGGTTCGCTTGGACTGCCGTTCTTCAAGGGGATGTCGGACCGTCGTACTTTTCTGATGAGGTTGTCGTCGAGTGACTTCATTCTTCATAGCGCACACAGAACAGTGAAGTAAAAGCGGGTGATGCAACGATTCAATACCAACCGCAGTTCCACCTTTGCAGCTTAGCATGAGCATGAACCAGAACCTGATTCGCGCCGTCTTGATTTTTGCGATTGGCTTTGCCTTTTCGTCTGAGTCCCTCGCTCAGTTCTTCATCATGGGGAATGAGACCGTGGAGACCTGTGTTGGCACCTTTGTCGATGCGGGAAACTCAGATGATGGCACCGGCAATCCCTATCCAGACGAAAATTTCACCTACACGATTTGTCCGGACAATCCGGGGGATGCTGTGTCTGTGAGTTTTGTGGCCTTTGGATTGCAAACCAACCCCAACGGCAACAACAGTGATTACCTGTATATCTACGATGGTCCGGATGCCGGTTCTCCTTCGATGGGAAGCTACACAGGAGGAGCCCTTCAAGGACTTCCTGTCACGGCGACGGTGAACAACCCAACGGGGTGTCTGACTTTCGTTTTTCAGGACAATGGTCCCGCCAACACACTGTCACCTGGATGGGAAGCCAACATTTTGTGCACCACACCATGTGCCACACCGACTTCGGCGAGCAGCATCGTCGATCCCGCGCTGCCCAACCCGGACTCGCTGTCCATTGGCGTTTGTTTGAATGAACCCATCACGTTTGGTGATGCCGGATCATTTGCTGAGCCTGGCTTCAGTCTCGACAGTTGGATTTGGAACTTTGATGACGGGTCGATTGACACCTTGAACTCATCGGCTAACGTGACTCACAGCTTCGACGAGCCCGGTGAGTATGTGGTGAACCTGGCGGTGTTGGACAACAATGGCTGTGTTTCGCTTAACCTGCAGCCTTTGCAAGTTTTGGTGAGCACGATTCCCTTGTTCAACAGCGTGCAGAGCACGCCGGTCTGTGCGGGAAGCCCCGCATTTGTCGATGGAAATCCAGTACAGAGTATCACATGGACTGCGTTGCCTCCTCAAGTGGTTGCTGGTGAAACGTATCTCGCCGATGGGGCGGGATTCAGCTACAGCAGCGAGCTCAACTTCGACTTTTTTGAGGACGGGGCCACCCTGGAGAGTTGTGAAGACCTGTTGTCGGTGACCGTCAACATGGAGCACAGCTACATGGGCGACTTGGACTTGACAATCAGTTGTCCCGACGGCACCACGGTTCCGCTGATGAGTTATCCCAATGGCGGGGGAGGGTGCTTCTTGGGTGAGGCAGTCGATGACGGATCCAACACGCCAGGAACAGGATATGATTACGGATGGTCTCCGAACGCGGACATTGCCACCAACATCAACGACAACGGCAACTGGACGCAAACGGCATATACCGACAATGCTGGAAATGCGGAAAACAACAACATCGCCAACCCGGGAATCTACACGCCAGAAGGCAACCTGTGTGATTTCGAAGGGTGCCCTCTGAATGGCACTTGGACCTTTTCAGTGGTCGACAACTTGGCCATTGACAACGGCTTCATTTTCGAGTGGGGTCTCAACCTGAACCCGGCATTGATTCCTGGCGTGACGACGTTCACGCCGACCATTGGCTTGAATGCAGACAGTTCCTATTGGACGGGACCGGGCATTACCAACCAAGACTTTGACGCGAATTACTGCGACATCATCTTGGATGAACCCGGCATTTATGACTACGTGTTCACGGTGACCAACAACTTCAGTTGCACCTTTGATACGACACTCAGTATCGAGGTCGTGGAGGGTCCAGAGAACAGCATCACTGCCGGCCCGGATCAGGTGTTCTGCGGAGACCCGGTTGACCTTCAAGGCGCCTTTATCGGTGGTGGACCTTCTCCCTGTGGAACCAGCCAGGGGACCACCACATATTGCTACGGCAACAACGAGAACACCGAGTGGGTCTACTGTCCGGACAATCCCGGAGATGGCACGCTGATGAACATCCTGTTCTACGATGGGGCCATCGAAAATTTCTTCGACCACATTCAGGTCTTTGATGGGGACAACATAGGGGCGCCCTTGCTTGTGGACTTGACAGGAGACTATCCGGAGACTTCTGTTGCCGCTACCAATCCAGATGGATGCCTTACTGTTTTGTTCACGTCGGATGGCAGTGTCAGTTGCGATGCGAGCACCTTCTATGAGGAGGTGAGTTGGTGTGTTGGGTGTGGACAGGACGCTTGTGGATTCACTTGGAGTTGGGATCCCGCGAACAATTTGACCAATCCGAACAGCGCGCAGCCCACCGTAAACACGTTTGACGGCACGCCGACGGAGTACGTGGTGTTTGTGGAGCCCATTGGTCTCGAAAACTGCGCCACAACCGACACCGTCCTCGTCGTCCCTGGATTCGAGTACACTACGGATTACAGTGACCCGAGCTGTCTGATCACCGATGGCAATATCGAGTTGAACATTTCTGAGCCGGCAGCAGACGGCCCATGGGATGTGCAGCTGAGCGATGTGACGGGGGTGTTGCAGCAGCAAAGCTTTGGCGGTGGACTGCTGGTCTTTGACAACCTCGAAGCCGGCAGCTACACTTTGGAAGTGTCTGACCAGATTGGGTGTTCATACATCAGCGAGTTTGACTTGGCAGACCCAGAACCACCGGCCATTTCTGTCAGTGATGATGTACTGATTTGCATCAATGGCACGGCGGTCTTGACTGCCGAGGCAGAAAGCGGTGGGCCATACGGCTTCAACTGGACGGCAAATGGAGACCCTGTGGGCCAAGGCGGTTCCATATTGGTCAGCCCCAATGGCACAACAACCTATGACGTTCAGGGCGTGGATGCGGCAGGCTGCATTACACTGCCCGGCTCTGTGACGGTCGGGATCTACGATGGATTCACTGTGGACATTACAGCAGATGATTTGATTTGTCTCGGCGATGAGGTGTTGCTCTCGGCCATCAATGTGACGGGGGGAGAGGGCAATGGTTATGGCTTCGACTTCTCGTATGACGGGGTCACCTTTGCTTCTGGCGAAGAAGACGAAGTGGGTTTCGTTCCACCCTTGACCGGTGAATTCTGTGTGACGGTGACTGAAGCGTGCACCACGCCCGCCGTATCCGCCTGTCTTGAGGTGGAAGTCGAACAGCCTTTTGACTTGGTCATCTCGGCGGACACAACGCGTGGATGTGTGCCGGAGGCCATTCCATTCTCCCACAACATCCCTGCGGCGCTTGTTCAGACCCAAGCTTGGGACTTTGGTGATGGCGGACAAAGCGCGGAATCTGTGCCGGTTCACATTTATGATGAACCCGGCGTATACGACGTCGTACTGTCGGTCATCACGGCCACTGGTTGTGTGAACACGGACATTGAGGACAATTTCATCCAGATATACACCCCGCCCAGTGTGGGCTTTGATGCCGGACCACAACCGACAACTGCACCTGAGACGAGAATTGAATTTGAGAGTGCGGTGTCTCCCAATGTGATTCAGTGGGATTGGACCTTCATCATCGGAGTTGAAGATGCGGTGAGCAATGAGCCAGACCCGACGTTCACATTCCCCATGGGCCAAGGCGGAATTTATCCGGTCACACTGGCCGTCTTGGACACCAACGGTTGCGAGAGTCAGGTGACCCGAAACGTTGAAATATTTGACTTCTTCAATGTGTTCATCCCCAACGCATTTACGCCCAACAACGACGGATTCAACGATCTGTGGGCCGTGTATGGCACCGATATTGATCCGGACCGTTTTGAGTTGAGTGTGTTCAACCGTTGGGGAGAGGAGGTGTTCCAAACCACGGACCTTGATGAAGGTTGGGTTGGGCAATCGGATCCGGACAAATTGGACCCCTCAACTTGGTACTATGCGTTGGATGGTGTTTACGCCTATCGCATCGTCTTGTATTCTGAGTCGACTAATGAGAAGCGGGAAATCAAGGGCTTCATCAACATGACCCGCTGAGCCCACTGGTGCATTGACCATCAAAAAAGGCCGCCTTTGTAGGGCGGCCTTTTTTGTGTTTGGGAATCACGTGGTCAAGAACCGGCGGCGGGCCACTCCAGCAATCCGTCCATGGTGCCGGTTGCGACAGCGTGGTATCCTGGTCGCGCTTTACCATAGATGTCCAGTGCCATGTCCATTTGGTCCGTGTCCTTCATTGCACGATACAACGGCGTGAGGAACTTGCGGCGACCGACCTCAATGAGGAAGGACTCCACTCGGGGGTAGCTGGGGGTGTAATGGCTGCGGATGGCCTGCTCCATCCAGGCGAAGAGCACCTCGTTGTTTCCAGTGCTGCCGATTTTCCAAGTGGCGTCCAACTCCGCCATGCGGTCCGTCGAGGTGTCGTCGGCAAGGTTGGAGAGGAAGCGATAGCGCTCTTGATACGCCCAGCTTTCCCATGGCAGGTCTGCTGTGGCGAGGTCGCCACCTTCCCACTGGGCAAGGGCAGCATCCACGCGTTCAATCCGAGGGCTGGCCACTGCCGGGCAGTTGTCGGGTAACCCGGGGCCATAGATCCATTCATCCAAGCGGACTGCGTCTCGATCTGTTTGGTCTTGGAGAAGGGTGGACTTGAGATAGTCGACGAAGTATTCCGTGTCCATGCCCTTGAAGGCATAGGCTTCGAAGTAGCCGGACAGCCAAGCGTCGAAGCGTTCACGTCCCACAGTGTTTTCAATCAGGCGCAGGAAGAAGTAGCCCTTGTCATAGGCAATGGCGGTCATGCCGACATCTGGATCGCGGCCTTGGGTGTGCAGTTTCAGGTGGGTGTCATCGGGATTGAGGTCGATGATGGCGTCGACTTCGTCGACCAGGCCTTGGTAGCTCAGGGTGACCAACATCTCGCTCACGTCGCGTCCGTATACCGCTTCCATGATCCGGTTTTCGAAGTAGACCGTAAACCCTTCATTCAACCAGAAATCGTCCCATGTGGCATTGGTGACGAGGTTTCCACTCCAGGAGTGGGCGAGTTCATGTGCCACGAGCGCAACCAATGAACGGTCTCCAGCAATGATGGTGGGGGTGGCAAAGGTCAAGCGGGGGTTCTCCATTCCACCAAAGGGGAAGGCTGCAGGAAGAATCAACAGGTCATAGCGTTCCCATGCATAGGGTCCATAAAGGCTTTCTGCAGCGAGGAGCAGCTGCTCCATTTCTGCGAATTCGAAAGCGGCCTTGTCGATGAGGTCAGGCGTAGCGTAAACGGCGCATCTCTCGCCCACGGAGCGGTACTCAACTTCTCCAACGGCCAGCGCAAGAAGGTAAGCGGGGATGGGCTGAGCCATCCGGAACGAGTACACACCATCGGAGGTGATGGCCGTTGGGTTTTCTGCGCTCATCAAGGCCATGAGTCCTTCCGGAACGCGCACGTTGGCGTCGTATGAGAAGCGCACGCCAGGAGAATCTTGGACGGGCATCCAAGTCCGGGCCAAGATGGCCTGGCTCTGGGTGAACAAGAATGGGGCGCGGTCTCCTTGGGCCTCAACCCACAGCAGCGCATTGGCATCTGGGCTTGACGTGTAATGGATGGCCACCTGTCGGGTGTCGGGTTGAATGGAGACCGTCAAAGGGCTTCCCAAAAAGAGCTGAGCCTCACCGACGGTAAATTCAGTGGCTTGGCCGTCTGCTGTCACGCTGTGGATGGTCAGGTTTTGGGTGTCAAAGACAATGCGCTTGGCATCCTCGGCCGTTTCGATGTCATAGGTGGCGGTGCCTGTGATGGTTCGGGCGTTGAAGTCAATGGAGGCATCCCAGTTGAGGTGGGCAATCCGCGCCTCTTGTGGGTGGGAGTAGCTGTGGTGGTCGATGACTTGATTCATGGCGCGTACGCGTTGTGCCTTGGTGGAGGGTGTTGTGGAATTCTGCGCGGCGTCACCACAAGCGGTAAGCGCGCATAGGCCGAGGAATCCGGTCGTCCAAAGACCGACGGCAAACAGGGATTTCATGGGGGCAAATTAAGCCCGCCTTTGAGCACTCCGGATGGCGACCACGGACAGGAGCAACCCGATGGCGGATTTCAGGGCCACGGGACGGCCCAGATGTTGGATCAGGAGAAGGGGGTCGAGCGCAGCATCGAAATTCATTTGCCAAGGAACACCGAGGGCGAGAATGAGTGCGTGTCCCAAGAGCATGCCGAGGGCAGCAATGAGGTACTGTTGGCGCAGGGGGCGGGTGGAAGCCGCATCACCGACCCAGCCGAGCAGGAAGGAGACGATGGGGAAGCCCAGAAGATAGCCCCCCGTGGGGCCTGCAATGACCTCCATCCCCGCGCGATGGTCTGCAAATACGGGCAATCCAGCTGCGCCACCGATGAGGTAGGCGAGCGTCAGGGTCAAGCCAGCCCGCCAGCCGACCATCAAGGGAATCCAACATACCAAGAGCGACTGAAGGCTCAGTGGCAAGTTGCCTTCCACGTCAATGACCAATGGCCCAAGGCCACCGAGCAGAAGCGCACCAAGCAGGGCGAGCCAGGGCCAAGTGAGGCCTCGAGCGGCGAGGGTTTCAGAGAGCATCAGCGCTTTGGGGCTTCACTGCGCCACTCTTGAATCGTGCCGCTGGCCAGTTCAACGCGGTTGTTGTTGCGGTCGATGTCAGCGGTGAGCTTGGCGGCGTCTACTTCCACCGTGCAGCCGGGCAGGGAATGGGGCAGGGTGAGGACATAGGTGGGGTTGGTCCAAGGCCAAGCCTTGTGGCCGGCTTCACCTTCGCCCAATGGGCGGTGTCCCTGTGTGACGACCTGGGGAATGTGATGGTCGCTCACATTCCCGTTGGCGTCTGTGATGCGTACGTCCACGGGCAAGGGGAGTTTTCCAATCCGCTCGAGCGTGATGGTGGTGGACTCCTCCGTCACGACCACGCTGCTGATGGCCACGTCCACGTGGTGCGTGGAGTTCAACATGTATTGGAAGTAAGTGTCCAGTTCTAATCCGCTTTCGCGTTCCATGACCCGTTTGAAGTCGACTGGCCCAGGGTGTTTGAATGCCCATTGGTCGAAGTAGCTGCGGACGCCCCGGTTTCGGGTCTCTTCGCCGATGATGGCGCCTAGTTGGTTCAGCAGGACTTCTCCTTTGGAGTAGGCCGCTGTCCCATAGGCGCGGTTGGTGACGTAGTGGTCAGCGTGCGTGGACAGTGGCTCTTCGCCGCCGTCCCGAACCAAGTTCAGGTAGCCTCCATAGGCCCAGTAGTGGGGCTCATCGATGGATTCGCTGAACTCTTGGGCCATGAATTCCGATTCAATCCAGGATGTAAAGCCTTCGTCCATCCACTCGTGCAGGCTTTCGTTGGTGGCAAGGAGGCCTTGGAACCACGCGTGGGCCATTTCATGGGCGGTCACACCGACCAGGCTTCTCAATTTTCTGTTGCCTCTCACCAGTGTGCACATGGGGTATTCCATGCCGCCATCGCCCCCTTCGATCACGGTATACTGTGGCCAAGGATAGGTTCCGACGTGCTCGGAATAAAAGGACATGGCACGGCCTGCGATTTCCGGAAGCTCATCCCAAGCGCCATAGCTGGTGTCATTTTGATGGATGAAGTGGAGTGTGGGCCCCCCTTCGACTTCGAAGGTCTTGTGCACGAAGTCTGGGTCAGCGGCCCATGCGAAGTCGATCACGTTTTCTGCGGTGAAGTGCCAATCGATCATGCCCTCGGTGGGGGTCATACCTGAGCCATATCCATGGCCGCACTCCTCTGGGTTCTGCAGTACGCCTGTTCCGCCAATCATGTAGGTCGCAGGCATGTGGATGGTCACGTCGAAATCTCCCCAGACGCCGTGGAACTCCCGCCCGATGTAGGGATTGGTGTGCCAACCGTGGTGGTCGTATTCACAGACCCGGGGGTACCATTGTGTCATGCTGTATTCGACACCTTGGGCGTTCATCCAACCGGAGCGCCGGACCTGGCGGGGGACTTGTGCCTCCCACGTCAGTTGGATTCGCACTTTTTTGCCCGATGCGAGTGGCTTGGGAAGGGCCAGCCAACCGATGGTTCCTTCCGTTGTAAAGGGGACCTCGGTTTTTCCTACACGGGCTTCAGTGACGCGAATCCATCCCCATTCTTCTTCGGGAAGGTTAACAATTCTGTCGCCCACACGACGGTCTGGATCGGCAATGTTTCGGCTTCGCACATCCATCATGCTTTCAGGCTGGAATGCATTGAAAAACAGGTGGAAGGGGATGCGGTCCAGGGCGTCCGGGCTGTGGTTGATGTACACCAGTTCCATGGCGCCGGCATACTGGTGCACATCGACGTCCATGGTGATGTCCATGGTGCACTTCATTTCTTGCTGCCAACCGGGGTATTGGGCATGCAGTGAAACGGAAGTCGCCAGAATGAGCGCAGCAGAAAACAAAGGGGAATAACGGAGGGGATTCATGGGTGTTTAAAGGTAGCCATCAACCTGCCTGAAGGCCTTCTCTGAGGAAGGTCCGCATCGGGGATGCGGCATCGAAATGGTCCATCACGATGTCCAGGAGGTCTTCTCGCAAGAGGGTTTCTGCGGGGAACTCTGCCATATAGAAGAACTGCTTGTTGAGAATGTGCGGGCAGATTTCAGCAGCGGCTTGAAAGCCTTTTGGCAGCCGCACATTCCGTGCCCCGAGTACATTTCCATAGCGTGACTTGAAGGCGGGGTCTTCAGTTAAATCGTTGAATGTCTGTGGATTGCTCGCCATTCGTTCGCGCAACATATAGAGGTCGTCTTTCTCTACCCAGTAGGCGCCACCTCCAATCCTGAAGTGATGCGCGTCGGCGTGGACATACAGTCCGGGATCTCCGGATTTTTTGCCCCCGGGAGCGATGCCAGCTGAGGCGTGTGTCTTATAGGGGGTCTTGTCTTTGGAGAAGCGGGTGTCGCGGTGGATTCTGAATACACAGGATTTGGCCTCGAGTCCATCAAATTCTGGCTCTCGACTCGCACAAGCGGTGATGACCTCGGTGACGAAAGCCTTGAATGGGTCTCGCACGTGGCGCTCATAGTCCTTCTTGTGGTCGGCGTACCATTCGCGTTTGTTGTGCGCTTCGAGGCCGGAGAAGAAGCTGTGAAACTCAGAAGTGAAATAGGCCATTGGCATTCAGGGGCAGGGGAGTGCATCCTTGACCGCGTAGATCATGATACGCTCCGAGGAGTTGATGGGATTTAATCGTTCGAGCCATTGGTCAATTCGGCTTGCCTTAATCGTCGTAACGTATTGAATTCCAGGTAATCCACCCTTGTATTCTTGAATGGACTCTGCAAGGTGTTCTCCCCCTTGGAAGAGGAGGTACTCCGGAGGGTGGGCGCACCATGTCGATGCGACCTCGGCGGGTGGCTTGCCCTGCCCGTTCATTCTGTTGTCGATGTGGTAGACATTCCATGCTCCGCTGTAAAAGCGCGGCGGCATGGCGCCACTGTCCACGTGGATCATGGTGAAGTGTTGCGCTCCAGATTCCCGGAGGAAGGACATGGCTTGAACCCGGGCCCTTTTGGCTTCATAGGTAATCGTGCTGCAGACGAGTGCTGCATTCACAACCCAAAACGCGCCCCATAGGCTGCGTTCAAGTCGCCTGTGTCGGCCCCACCATTGGCTTTTGTCTCTCCAGATATTCCACCCCACTGCACCCAGGACCATCAATGCGGGGACCACAGGAAGGATAAACCGTTCTTGCTTGTTGACGAATGCGCTGTGGAACACCAGAAAGAGCAAAACGGGAAGTGAGACGCGCCACCAGATGGCAGGTGCACTTCGAATGCGATGCAGGGCACCCCAGAGGATCATGAGGCTGGCGGGGGGAATCAGAAGACCGATGAGTGTCAGGATGTACTGGTACCAAGGGCCGCTTGGGTAATTTCCCGCATGTTCTGAATTGTATCCGATGTAGGCCCTGAGCTGCACAAAGGGTTCTCCCCAAACGAAGAGGTCTGCGCCTTGCATGAGGGAGAAGGTGGTGAGTGCGATCGCGCCAATGCCCAGCAGCGCCCGCATCTGCTTCTGAAGGATCAAGACCGGAATGAGTCCAATTCCGACCAGGCCACATTGGTAGCGGAACCCTGTGGCGATCCCAATGCCAATGCCTGTGATGGCCACGTTTCTCCAAGACAAACGCGGATTTCGAGTCAATGCCCAAAAGGCCCACATCAATGGGGGGATGCAGATCACCTCTACGAGTTGATGCACGGACAGCAAGGGCCAGAAACCGGACGCGGCCATCCACCAAGCCGCGGTGCTGGCCACCTCCGTTCGGTTGGGTGCGAGTTGTCTCGCGAGCATGTAGGCCAGGACAATCAGCAGACAGGAATACAGGCCGTGTAGAATCCGCAAGACCCACACCTGGTTTTCTGGGTTGACCACGCCCAAATGGGGGAGGACAGAAAACACAAGAAATTGGGTCCCGACATAGGCGAAGTTGGCCGGATGAGCTTCTGGCGTCCCGTTTTGATTCCATGGCATCCATTTGTTGTAATCCTCACCCGCCGCCCAGCTGGCGCCTGCTTCGACTACCAAGAAGTGGTCGTCGTGCATGAGGTATCCCGTGCTGAAGGTGGCGGCGATGAGCCGGAGCAGCAGTCCGGTCATCAGGGGAAGAAAGAGGGGGTGAAGGCGATGGAGCCGGTTCACAGTCCGATTCCCCATGGTGAATCGCTCTGCAGATTTCGGCGCAGCTGGAGCATTTCGAGCGCGGCCACGGCGGCTTCGATGCCCTTGTTCCCGTGAACACCTCCAGACCGTGCCCGGGATTGTTCGATGTTGTCGTCGGTCAGCACGCAGAAAATGGCTGGACGGTCGGCGTCCATTCCCGCTTTCAATACACCGGACGCGGCAGATTGACACACGAAGTCAAAGTGCGCGGTTTCGCCGCGGATGACACTGCCGATGGCAATGACGGCGTCGCATTG
>Ga0209503_10000976_pt1 | contig 15564 bp, 10 predicted proteins | sample SouAtlMetagenome_2_FD_187448 | JGI IMG/M metagenome (GOLD analysis project Ga0209503, IMG submission 187448) | Marine eukaryotic phytoplankton communities from Atlantic Ocean - South Atlantic ANT15 Metagenome (SPAdes) (version 2) | ecosystem: Environmental > Aquatic > Marine > Oceanic | place... | reverse complement strand
CTAGGGGTTCGTAAGTTTGTTGTTGCCGGGGGTGAGACTTCAGGTCAGGTTATTAATGCTTTAGGTGTCAAAAGAGTACAGGTATCTCTGTTTGATGAACTCGGTGGTGGTTACTGTCATCAGGGAGGCTTGGAACCTGTGTCATTTGTGCTAAAAGCGGGCATGCTGGTGCGGCCAGACTTTTGTTTCACAGCGTTTGAACGCATGCGCCTTGCCGAGATGATCGATTAAAACCTCTGATGAACGATGTTTAAAAATAATAGTCTAGTTAGTATCTGTACTAAGGCCATATTTCTGCCCAGTGATTTAACACTTTGAAAGTACTCTGTGTATTGGGTTGAAGGGATATTATCCCAGTTTTAGACTGTAATCTTAATACCAGTGATTTTCATATAATCACTCTTTATTTAGAAATTTTATGTCCTTTAACCGGTGTATCCATCATGTGGAAAATTCCTTCCAATTGGTCGCCATCAATCGTACCCTCAAAATCAATTTCATAGTCCCAACCGCCTTTGTCGATGCCGAATGAAAATTTCAACTCAGGATTGTTATATGAACTAGATACGATAGGGTAAGCATCATAGCCATCATTTATAAAATCAATTTCTCCTTTTTCAAAGCATAAGATCATATGGCCCCAACCGGCCTCAAGTTCCCAAGTTCCAAAAGATGCATTCACTGATGCTGTATTTTGTTCCTTAAGACCAGCCGCTTTATGGTCCTTTTCTTTCAAAATTGTTTCAGCAACCGATAATGTTCTCTTAGCCAATTCAGAAATCTTATTATCATTTTCATCTCGAACAACTGATTTGAGCCGATCGTTTAATGGAGAAATCCACTTTGACGGTAGATTTTTTGCCCCAAGGCGTAATCCAAGAATAGATCCTACTGTGGCACCTGTGCAATCTGTATCCCAACCGCCACGGACAGTGCAAACAATGCCTTTTTCAAAATCATTTTCCCCAAAGAAGAGGCCCATCACAACCAGAGCTGCATTGTTTATAGTATGAACTCCATGATAATGACCCACACTTTCGTTTATTTTCTCCCATACAAGCTCCCATGTTGGAAGTGTTTCACACCAATGCATCGTATCTTTCACTGCTTCTGCAAGTCTGCAGTTTTCTGGTATTTCAGCCAAGCCGGCATTAATAATCTCTTTCACGCTTTCAAGTTTGAAAGCGGCTGAGAGCATTGCTGCTACAAACATTTCACCATAGATGCCATTTTTGTCATGAGAGATAGACGCATCATTGAAGGCAAGTTTAGCTCCAATTTCGGGCAAACCGGGGGTTACATAACCAAAAACATCAGCTCTTATTTGCGCTCCGATCCATTCTCTGAAAGGATTTCGGTGAGTACCTGACACGGGTGGCCAAATTGAGTTCACAAAATTCCGATAGGCACATTCCTCAGCGGTATAAACAACATTAAAGGGAAGTCTGTCGACCCAAGTATTGGCAATCGTTCTTGCCGACGTTTTAATACCTCGCTTCTCAAGTGCAAGCAAACCGATGATTACATAATCCATGTCATCATCTCGAGGCATGAAGTTTATGTTTCCTCTGGTAGATACTTTATGGACTCCAGGGAGAACTTTTTCGTCAAACGGAAGATAGTTATCGAGAATGTCAATATTATGATCATTTAGATATTTATCGATCCGCGCTTTTGGCCAACCCTCTACTGGTTTCCCAAGCACACAGCCAGCTGCTCTACCCAGCCATGCCCCATAGATTTGATCGAAAATACGTTCCGAATTCCAATCTATTTCAAGATCTCTAACTCCGGACGGCCTTTGCGCTTTTATATTTTCAAGATCCGAAGGTTCAACGTAAGGAAAAGTTTTTTCTATGGGTAGCGCCATTAATTCTTCATATAGTTGATAAACATGATTATGGTTATCTTTTTCTTGGAGAGCTACAGTAATTCTTTCGGTTATCTCGGTGGTGTCACACCCTTCCTCAGCACGCTGTTTGAGTTCAGCTTTGATGAGTTTTCTCTCTAATGATGGTGGTTTATTCATGACTTTACTGCTTTTGAAATTTATAACTTGACCAGATTAAAACATCTGTCGTGAGGGTCAAATTATGTATTAACTAGTTCACCCAAAACCGAATTTAGACTAATAATCGCAATCTATTATTTTGGGGGATAATTTTAATATACCTGATTTACCTTTTTGTCTTTCGCCCTGATGGTTATATCAATCTTATAGTTTTTTTGTCATATTCTGGAGCTAAACATATTCGGTGCTTTACGTTACACGAATCAAAATCGAGTTGGAGTGATTAATGTCTTCTAAGCAGAGTAAAATTCTGGTCATAAGCGATATACATGGGAATGCTGAGGCGCTAAAAGCAGTTCTTAAAAAAGAGCCTGACTATGATTTTCTTGTTTTTCTTGGAGATTCTGTTTTAAGCGGACCCCAACCAAAAGAGACAGCGGAAATTTTACTTGATGTGATGCCTGATATTAATATTATGGGAAATCATGATGAAATTTTACTCGATCATTCGTTGATTGATAAGTGGCCAGAGGATTGGCGTGCATACAATCAATGGGCCTTCAAACAAATACCATCCGAAATTATTGAGATCACAAAAACATATAGTTTTAGTGATAAGTACGAAATCGGTGGCGTCAAATTTTTCCTGCATCACGGGCAGCTTGATAGATCGATACCCGCGGCTATTCCTTATGCTGATACATCTAGTTTTGAAGCGTTAGATCCGGGTAATGATTGTGAGCTTGTGCTATTTGGTCATAATCACATTCAATTTACTCATGAATTGGGCAGCAAGACTTATATCAATCCAGGTAGTGTTGGCCAACCAAGATGCGGGAGAACCCATGCGTGCTATGCGGTTTTTGAGGATGGCAAATATATTCCACGGCAAGTGAGTTATGATCAACGACCATGGATCTCCGCATTGGATAAGATAGATGATTTAAGACAATATCCAAAATTTACTTCGTGGCTTAAAGAAGGGTTTCTCGCAGGATATGGGATAGGCAAACGTGAACCATGGACACAATTTCATGACGAGGGATATTTTTGATCTCCAATGATGACACTCGTCCAGTAACTCTCAGAGAGGTTTGGAGTTATTTAAAACGATGTTGGCCATTTTATAGACCCCAAATAAAGCACTTACTAGCCTTTATTTCACTGACTATTTTCTCCGGAGTTCTTGTCCTTGGGTCAATGGTCCTTTTGGAGGATTTAGTTTACAACAAACTGCTTCAAGGAGAAAAACTACAATCTTTACAAGCAAGCATACTTTTTTTAAATGACTCCTTTGTTTCCAATGGCGGAGAAAATGAGGAACTCTTGAGCCTTTTTGAAAGAGACACTTTGAGAGATCGAATGATAATTGGTGGTGCTGTCTGGGTAATTGTTGTTTACGGATCTATTGTTTTTGGTACGTATTACATGATTTGGATTTTTCAAAGAGTGAATCAGCAATTACGAGTAGAGATGCTGAGTAAAGCAGAGCATCTCTCTCTCAGATACCACAGCTCCTCTCGCACGGGCGACCTTATTTATCGGGTTTATCAGGACAGCGCGACTATTACTAATATTCTTCAGTATTTAGTATTGACTCCACTCCGAGTAGTAGGCTGGATTCTTTTCGCATCTTTGGTTCTCCTGTTTTTCTCGCCATGGTTTGGACTAATTATTTTAATCATTTCCATTCTAATGGTTTTAGTAAGTAAAAAGTTTGTACCAATAATTAGAGATAAAGCCAGATTATCCAGAGAGTTAAATAGTGCCTTAACATCAAGAATACAGGAAAACCTCGCGGCCTCGCGTGTAGTAAAGGCAAATAGTGCTGAAGAGGAGATGATGAGAAGATTTAGTCATGATTCAAAACATGCCTTAAACGCAGCGTTTGAAATGCGATTGTACATATCGGTCTACCTTTTAATTTCTCTTCTGCTGAGTATTGGTGGTTTTCTGGTGGCTGAATATTTTATGGCTACGTGGTCAATCATCGAAAAATCTACTTATCTTGGAGGAGTGGTTGCATTTGTCGGCTTTGCGGCATGGAATCTTGGGGCGTTTAGGGCTGCATCGGCTCAGGGTGAGGAGCTGGCATCTCAGGTATGGGAGGCTTCATTTATCATTTCGATTGCTCAAGACTTGATGATGGGGCTCAGACGAGCTTTTTATATTCTAGATCTTGAACCAGAAGTAAAGGATAAACCTAATCCTGAGGACTTCCCCGAAACAATTCAGACAGTTTCATTTGAGAACGTTGCATTTTCTTATGAAAAAGATCATTCAATTCTGTCCGATATTAGCTTAGAGGCTAATTTTGGCACTATTACTGCAATTGTCGGCGGGACAGGTAGCGGTAAATCAACGTTGCTATCGCTTTTACTAAGACTCTATGACCCTGATAAAGGGACAGTGTTGATAAATGGCATTGATATTAGAGATTTTTCCACATCAGATTTACGAGCAAAAGTCTCCATTGCTTTGCAGCAAAATGTCTTATTTGCAAAGTCGGTAAAAGAGAACATTGCATATGGTTTAGAGTCGACGACTGATAGTGACATAATTGATGCCTCAAAAATTGCATGTGCCCACGATTTCATCAATGAAATGCCGTCAAATTATGAAACTGAGCTTGGAGAGAGGGGTGGAAAGCTGTCAACAGGTCAGAGACAAAGACTATCGATTGCTCGAGCCTTACTGAAAAACACACCTATTTTAATCTTAGACGAGCCCACTGCCTCTCTGGATGCTGAGACTGAAAAAAGAGTGATGAGTAACATTGCAAAATGGGGTCAAGATAGGATTATTTTTGTTATTACGCACAGGTTATCTACCATAAAGTCAGCTGATCGAATTGCTGTTTTGGATTCAGGAGTCATTAAAGAATTTGGAAGTCATCAGGACCTGATGGAACTCAAAGGAGATTACGCCGAATTTGTAAAGTCAGAGACGGGTGAAGATTAGATGGGCGATTCAACGATCGGTGATAAGAGATTTGATGATCGAGTAGATCTGGATACTGACCTCTCGGGGTTTGAGACACTTCGAATTGTAGGAAGATCACTTCAATTTATTGGAAGAGTGAAGGTTTTTTTCAGTATAAAAATATTGTTCGCAGTGGTCTCTGTTCTGCCTCCATTGTTGGTACCTTGGATTTTAAAAATTGTTGTGGATCAAGTCATACTGCAACAGCCAGTTGATGTCTTAAATACCAATATCCCTGATATTTTTATTCCCATGTTAGGGTTGATTGATGGTCTTACGCCTAGCGAAATTATGTTTGCAATTACTTCGTTTATGTTGGTGACACTTGCTATCTTTGGGTTGAGGGCGGCTCCAGCAGAGCAGGCTGAGGCATGGGGATTACCTATTGGTTACGATGCCGCGACTCAGTCTGAGCAGGCTCTATCGGCCGGTGGGAGCAAAGCGAATGGTATCTGGGGATTGATTGAATTATCACTCACTATAAGAATGACTCAGCGGTTAGCCAATGACTTGAGAATCCAGCTAATGGAAAGGTTAACACGCTTAGAGATGACAACCCTTGATGATCAGCGAATAGGGGACTCCGTTTACCGAGTTATGTATGACTCACCTATGCTTCCTGGAATATGTTACCGGCTTACCATTGAACCTTTGCTGCTTATTCTGGGAACCGTATTAAATATTTATTTAATGCAAAGCACTTATGGTGATGTTGTACCTGACTTACTCAAGCTGGCAGTATTCCTAGTGTTCTTTATTTTATTCATCACAATTCCGCTAACCGGTTTGGCAAGAAGACTCCAGCAAATTAATAGAGCGGCAGGTGCCTCAACAACAAATGCCATGGAGGAGAGTATTGAGAACATCTCAGCTGTGCAATCTTTAGGGGCGTCTAAAAAAGAAATAGAACGATTTAGTGATGCGAGTGAGGAGTCCTACAGAAGGCATCGGCATACGGCACTATTCGATGCGTTAATCTCAATGGTAAATTATATTTGTATTTTCGGATCAATGGCGATTGCATTTGTTTTGATATCAGATAGTGTCATTGAGAACGAACTGACCGTCGGGGATTACACGGCACTAATAAGTATGTTTTTTATGTTGAGCTCTGCAGCTGGGGGCCTTGGGCTGTATTGGGTTGAGATTCAAAAAAATATCGCGGCTGTCAGGAGAGTTTTTTTCTTCATCGATCATACTTCTGAGTACAACGAAGATACTAGACGAATGCGTAGGATACAAAAGGGTATCAAAATTAGGAATGTAGACTTTTCCTATCCCGATGGACGCTGTGCTCTTAAAAATATAAATCTCGACTTACCGCTTGGGAAGGTAATAGCAGTCGTTGGGCCGACGGGCGCAGGTAAAACATCACTCGCTTATTTATTGCCAGGATATTTAAGGCCAAGTTCGGGAGATATCTGGTTCGATGAATATGAACTATCCGATAGATCAGTAAAAGATATAAGGGAACAAGTAACATATGTTTTTCAGGAGCATATGCTTCTCTCGGACACGATAAAAGAAAACTTACTTTTGGCGCGACCTAATGCCACGAGTGAAGAAATTGATTTCGCTTGCAGAATATCTTGCGCTGACGAGTTTATTGCTAACCTTCCTGACGGAATTGATACAGCACTTGGCAAAGCAGGTAACACCATATCTGTTGGACAAAAACAAAGAATATCTATCGCAAGAGGTATTTTGAGAGATACTCCGATCGTTATTCTCGATGAACCTACCGCTGCCCTAGATCCAAAGACTGAAAATAGGTTAATGGCTGGGTTGAAACAGGTGGCGGATGAAAAGTTATTTATCATTATTGCTCACAGACTATCAACGGTCAAAGCTGCCGATCAGATTATATTTATCGAGGATGGAAAGATATCAGATGTTGGTTCCCATGATGAATTGATGTCTAAGAAGACGGGTCGTTATCGACAATTTGTTAATTTGCAAAATGATTAGAGAGGAAGTTCTGTGAGTAAAACCGCAAAGATACTGATTTGGGTTTTTGTAGGTGCGCCTGCGATTTTAGTTGCGCTTTTGTTTATTGCGTTTCAAGTATTAATCGCGAATTTGGAACCTGATCATGCCTTTGGAGAGAAGCCTCTCCCCATCGCCCCAGATTACTCGATGCGTTCCAATTGGTCCGGTTGGCCTGGGCCTGGAAATCCTGCCGACAGATTGCCTCTAAAGGTTGAGCCTGTGCCATATGACAAACGAGAAGCAGCCGCATTTTTTTTGCATCCCACAACTTATGGCTCAACTGATCATTATGTTCAGCCGATGGACCATGAGGAGGCTAGAAGAGGAACGGATTTTGGAACGGTCTCAATCCAAGCGTCTGCATTTAATGACTGTTGCATTGTTTATGCCCCGCGATATCGACAGTCAAGTCTTCCCTATCCAGAGGAGGATGTGGGAGAGAAGATTTTTGAAATTGGTTACTCCGATGTCCGAAATGCATTTTTATATTTTTTAGACGAAATAGGAGATGAGAAACCTTTTGTTTTGGCCAGTCACAGCCAGGGCACTTTTCATATGGTGCGACTTGTTATGGAGGAGGTGAGTGGAACACCACTGATGGATAGATTAATTGCCGTCTATGCAATTGGTCATTCTTTGCCAAAAAGCGTTGTAACGGAGGGCTTACCTGATATTGATTTCTGTGAAGATAGACTTCAGTTAGGATGTTTTATCAGCTGGGACTCGTATCGAGGTGATAGAAAACCCGTAGAATTTATGCAAGCTGCAGGCGAGCGGGAAGCTTTATGGAATGGTCTAGATTACTCTGGTTACGAGGAGAGCACTAGAATTTGTGTCAATCCTATTTCTTGGGTTACAGATGATTCACCAAGTGACAAAGCTGATCATCTTGGCGCATTGCCTATCTCTAAACCGGATGATTATGGATCAATTACGGATCCGTTGTCAGAGCTCGTCAAGAATGATATTTCTGTTTACTGTGGTAATGATTCATCTAACTGGTTGCTAGTTAATGCTGACAGGAGTGAGAAATTAAAAACAACGGGAGTATTTCGGTTTTTCGAGGGCAATTTGCACGGTTACGATTATCAATATTATTGGGCGGACATTCGTCAGAATGCCCGAGATCGAACTAATCGATTTCTAGAGTTACTAGACCAAAAATAGATCAACCCATTAAAATGGCAGTTCAGTCACCCAGACATCGCCTGAAGTCACCTGTCGGTCTGCCCAGTAATCTCTTTCTGGGGTCTGCGTCAGCAATCTAAGATCCCAACCCCCAGCGACATAAAGTTTGTTATTAATTATTTTTGACGCTGGAGATGAGATTCCTGTTGGAAGTTTAAAAGTGATCTCCCACTCTCCACCCTCCACCAAAGTCACGACGTTTTCGCACATCCCTTTTGTCCCACCTTCGGGCGTTGTGTGCCCGCCAACCATCCAAATTCTATTATTATGAGTGAATGTTGCGCCTTCAGAGTGAGAGTGACCGTAGGGAAGTGACGGGCCTGCACTCCAAGTGTCATTTTTCGCATTGTAAATATGCACTAAATTTTGATCTAACTGCTGAGAGTCATGATTATATTGACCGCCAATTATGTATATTTGCTCATTGAGAACTGCCACTGATAGTTGGTTTCTAGGATTGGGTAATGGCGCTAACTTTTCCCACTTGGCAGACTGATCTTTATCCCAATCTTTCAGATTGAAGACCCAGTGATCTCCTGAATCGGTATCTCTATCCTCCATTAAGCCTGAAATATAATGCAGGTTGTCACCCAGCCGCACCAGACCGCCTCCGGCACGTTTCCCGGGGAGTAAGGGTCCAGCGCTGTAACGATCAAGCTCTGGATCAAAATGCCAGACCTCAGAAACAATATGATCTTTTATACCTCGAGGTCGGTTCATGTCTTTCATTCCACCTGCAAACCAAAACCCAGTTAATCCTGGGGCTAAATTCACGTGACTTATGTCACTTGGAAGATCCTGTAATTTCTCCCAGGTTCCATGTGAGCTTCCTTCTGGATCAAAGACATGAAGATTTTTCCCTGAGATAATCCCCGTCTCATATCCGCCGTGAACATACATTTTATTGTCTAAAACTATGCTCGCAGGCTCCCACTTTGGAACTGGCATATCGGAGAGTCTTCTCCACTCGGCATTGTATTTTGGTTTATCAGTCATTTTTTTCCTCCGGAAATTGTCTATCCATTGCACTTAGCATGGCATCACATCGGGCCTTCAGCATTTCACGGGTATGGACGCCATCACAAAAAATATAGAACTCTTTTTCAATTATTGCCTTTAAAACCTGATCGCCCACAGTAATTGGGTCGACGGCCATTTGATTGATCATTTTTAGGACATCAGCTGAGACCCTTGCTTTAAGTTTACTTATAATATTTGTATCGACAACGTGTGGACAGAGTACAGAAACTGAAACATTTGTATCCTTCAAATCATTTCTAAGAAATTCTGACATACCAACAAGAGCGAACTTGCTTGAGCCATATGCAGATTGATTTCCATGTCCATGGATGCCGCTAAAGGATGATGTATTTACAATATGACTGGCTTCACCATGCTCAAGCATTTGAGGTAAAAATAGATTAATACCATTAAGGGGTCCCATAAAATTAACCTCATGAACAAGTCGCCACCTTTCTTCTGGGGTCTCTAGAATTTTTGAGCCACCAGGAATTCCTGCGTTGTTACAAAGAAAATGTAGATGTCCGAAAGAATCACCTATTTTTGTGGAAGCCGACTCAAGAGTAGTAGTATCTGCAGTATCAATTTTTATTGAGATTATATTTTCGCTAATAGTTTTAAGTTCTTTTTCTGCAATTAATAGCTGTTCCTCGTTAATATCACCAATCGCTACATTGGCACCTGCATTTAAAAATGCTTTCGCCATTCCCAAACCAATCCCACTTGCACCACCAGTGATAAATGCGGTTTTTTTATCAAAATGTTTCATTAGAGCTCAAATACCTTGTTTTTATTTATTAAATCGAAGTCTATTTGCATTCCTAAACCAGGGTTATTTGGAGCATGAACCATTCCATGTGAGTCAACCTCAATATCGTTAACTATCCCATGTTTTTGAGCCGCATCTGGAAGAAGCACTTCAAAATATTCACAATTTTTGATTGCCATAATCAAATGTAGATTCGCTGCATTATTCAGGGAATTACCGCCATGATGAACTTCATAGTTCATGTGAAATGTTTCCGCTGTATGAGCAGTCTTCAGGCATGAGGTTATACCTCCTTTAATTGCGACGTCACCTCTTAAATAATCGGTTGCTTGATTCATAATCCATGGGGCATAAGCTTTAGGTCCTGTTGTAGGGAGTTCAGTTGCGGCAATAGGAATACTCAGAGTTTTCTTTAAGCGAACATATCCATAAATATCATCGCAAGGCAGAGGATCTTCATACCAATAAAAACCCATCTCTTGAACGGCTTGCCCAACATAGATTGCGTCGTTGTAGTTATATCCCCAGCAGGCATCAAACATTAATCTGAAATCATCGCCAACGGCACGCCTGACTTCTCTACAAATTTCAATGTCTAATTTTGCTTCAGCAGGCGGGTGAATTTTATATGCAGTCCAGCCTTTCTCTTTGAGAGACAAAGCCTCGTCAACATATGCCTGGGTTGATCCTAGAATTGCAGAGCTTGCATAAGCAGGCACTTTGGTTCTGTAAGAGCCCATTAATTTATGGATCGGCATGTTGGCGGCTTTACCTGCAATATCCCAAAGCGCAATATCAATCGCCCCTATCTGAAGCATGGTGCCGCCAAGAGACCACTTTGATAAATTTTGCCAGATACGCTCCCTGTCAAGAGGATCCTTTCCAACTAACCCCGGTTTGAACTTTTCAATAATAATTTGTGCGTTGTAGCCTATTGACGCCATCGAATTACCTAGGAACGCATAACCTGTAATGTCCTCATCAGTAAGTATTTGCACCAGAGCCATATTCGTGCTCCGTGATTCAAGACTTTTAAAGTCTTTAGTGTATTGTGTTGGAGGGATATTATCCCACTTCCAAACTGTTACTTTAACGTCAGTTATTTTCAAGTTTTCGCCCTCTGCTGGATTAACAGGTTTAAGTTAGACAACTTTCTGATCAAAAGAGATCTTACAGCACTGGATTGTAGAAAAAATCTTCCTACTGAAGCGTAATCGTACATTCAATTTCGGTCAATTGAGATACAGCCTTTCTCACCCAAAATTGAGGTTAGAGAATATGTTCCCCTGTTATGGGTGAAAGCGAGACTATTCGTCTTATTAGTGCGCGGTTAAATGGTGTTAATATCTCGGCTTAGTCATTGGTCTCGCATGATATCAACTAAACTGCTAATCGGTAGCGATTTATGGTATCACTGGTGATCGCGTATCGGGAGCGCCAACTGAAACGACCAATATTCTTGGGGCGCGAGCGTTAAGAACTATACGATTAAATATTATCGGCGTGCATGGCCCGGGAAGATTTAAACTATCTTAATAAATAAAATGGTCATTTTTCAATTATGCCGCCGATACATAATTTTAGGATAAAAGTATGTTGAGTGAGCAGGAGTCAAACACCATCAAGTTAGATGATGCACAGATAAGTCGTTTTATCTGCGATGGTATCTTGCTTCTAGATAGCGCTGTAGATGGCGCTCTTCATGGCACCATTCGCAAAAAGCTTGAATGGGTCAATAAGAATGATAGAAGCATTGAAGGTAATATTATTCCTAGGATACCAGAGCTTCAAGCAGTGCTGGATTCACCAGTTATTAAGGGCGCTATACAGAGTCTTTTAGGCAATGATTTCTTCCTACATCCCCACCGGATTGTAGTGCCTAGCGAGCCTCTATCTCCGGAGCAACGTAGCATTAAGTTGTCAGGTAATGAGGATGGGCCGCCAATGGGTGAGGGATCAAATTCTTATTCTTACTGGCATAAAGATACCTACATACCCTTGGGGCAGGCACGTTACCATGCCCCATTCCGCTTATTTTTATTCTATTTTCCTCAGGATACCTCCTTTGAAATGGGGCCGACAAGGGTTATTCCTGGATCTCAATATCAGGATGCTATCACTGCCGAGGATCATGAATATGCTCTTGTCCCAGATGGCGTCAAAGCTGGCAGTTGTTTGCTTGCTGCCTTTGATATTGATCATGCAGGTATGAGCAATCGCGCTGATCAGACGCGTTACATGATCAAGTTCAATTTTTTGCGCACAGGTAATCCCAAGCAGCCTTCTTGGAACGGTGGAAAGGAATCATGGAAAGCTCCAACTGAGACACTAGGACGCTACTCCCATCCTCAGGTTTGGTCAACAATGTGGGACTGGCTGCGAGGTCACACCCAAACCGAAGCTCTGCCACCTCAGGACATACCATTGTATGTTTCACGACTGAACTCTTCTGATCAACCTCTACGATTAGAGGCAATATACACGCTTGGAGCGATGGGCCAGGCGGCGCTTTCACCGCTACTAGATAGCCTTAGCAGTGTAGAGGGGCAGGGTAGGATTGATCCTCCCTATGTGCAAAATGAAGATGGCTCCTATTCCGTCAATGCTGCAATGGAAGCGCAAAGACGTTGGACCGAGGGCGGATATATTTTCCAGGATGAAGCCTATGCTCTTGGGCGTTTGGGCGAGGTCGCGATTGACCCACTACGTCAGCTCCTTGAGTCCAAAGATCCCTGGATAGTAATTAATGCTGCATTTGCGCTGGGTCAAATAGGTTATCCAGCGGCTCGGGCGATAGATGATCTCACAGTGTTGCTTGACAGTGCTGACCACAGAGTTGTGCGAGCCATTCTTGAATCGATTTCCTGTATTGGTAGCAATACTGAAGCCGCTTTACCTGCTATTAAAAAAATATTGCGAACTGACCGCGAAACCTGGCGTCAAGATACTGATTTACCGTATCTTGTTGGTGATCAGATACACTTCAATGCGGCACTAGTCCTACTCTCGTCAGACTTGCCTATTATGGTTATGGAAGATTTTTTATTGGAGCTGCTAGAGCGGCCGGCGGCCAGAAATTTTGTACAAGCAATTGCGTTGGAAGTATTGCTTAGAAATCCAAGCGAAAGCAGCCTCCCCAAGGTCCTTAAGTATCTTCAAACACACTGTTGGGATCATACCGAGATGGCATACTAAGAATGGGTCAACTGCATCAGTACTCATCGCAGTTCAGTGAGATATCAGCGACAAGATAAAACAGCAAGGCCTATTAAATAAGAATAAGAGTGGCGCTACTTGTCTGTTCCCAGAAGAAATTCCAAAGGAATATGCAATCGATCCCGCCACGCACTAGGTAGATGGGAAGCTCCATGAAATTTGCGCGTCACCCAATCACGTCCCTCTGTGTAACCTTTCGACCGCATAGTTTCATCCATTAGTTGTTGATAGGGTTCATACGCTGCATCCAAGGACTCGGTACCGTAATCAAAATAGAGGCGGTTAGAGCCAGCCTCTGGCCAGTTATTTTGGTACCACTGAACTACCGCCCCATTGGCGTCGCTCCAGTGGGTCGACATGCAGGCAGCGCCACCAAAAACATCGGGATATTCAGAGATCGCATAGGCGGAGATCATGCCGCCCATACTGGAACCCATAATAAAAGTGTTGTCTTTTTCTGGGCTAGTTTTATAGGTTTTATCGATAAAGGGTTTTAGCTCTTGGACAAGAAATTTAAGGTAGTTATCCGAGTTAAGTCTCTCATATTGTATGTCTGATTTATCAGCTTCAAGAAGCTGGCCAACTTCCCGAGTAATAGGTTTTTGCGGCATATATTCATTTCTTCGTCGATTATCTCTGGGCAGCATCCAGGGCGCTACAACGATGGCGGACCTTATTTTTTCCTCGCGAATCATTCGCGGTATGATGACATCAACGTTCCAATTCCAAGGTGTCCAGGTGTACCAGGAGCGGGAACCTAAAAATAGAAACTGGCCATCGTGCATATATATAACCGGATACCTCTTTGATGATGAGGAGTTGTAACCTTCGGGAAGCCACACTTCAACCGGACGCTGTACAACAAATTTAGATGGAAAGTTACTATAGTGAACGATAGAGCCACTCCGTCCGTCATTAAGAACTTTCTTGGTAATAATCAGAGCAATAATTGTCGCGCTGATAAATAAAAGTGCTATCGTTAGTTTCGTCATAATAAACATGTCCTGAAAATGAAAATGTTACCCTAGAGTTTGATAAAACCATCTGAAGTCATCAGCCAAAGCGCATGCATAATGAGCTGCTCTCACCCATTATTATTGTTGCTAAAGAGAACTACCATAAAATCACACTTAATTTATGTTGATTAAGTTAAAAAGTAGCAATACGAAAAACTTGGGAGATTTTCTTTATCAATACTCGTTAAGCAATTGGTCTGCCTGTTGCAAAAGCAGATGTTAGATAGTCCGCTTATAATCCAAAAGTTTATTTTAGCGCTTTGCCTTAGAAACCGTTTGGTAAACTTTAAAAGTCCGCTCTGCCAGTTCGGTCATGCTAATTTCTTGGAAACCGATAACGCTTGGCCTGATCGTATCATTTAATGGCGCTACAAGAGCTGAATTCAAAGATGCAGCACCTCCAACGGCACCTACGATGGAGCCGCAGGTAGCCCCGTTACAGTCTGTGTCCCATCCACCCTGGACAGAACGACAGATTGACTGATGAAAGTCCATTTTGCCAAAGATCATCGAGCCGATAACAACAAGAGCATTGTTAACCGTGTGCACACCATGCAAGTCGCCATAAAACTCCTCGACCCAATCCATATAGACTTCAAAATCATCGCAATTGGCTGCGTGAGCTAATGCTGCGAGTGAGGCCTCTGACAGCTTACAATTCTCTGGTATCTCTGATAATCCAATGTGAACTAGCTCTACCGGATCTGAGATAACAAAGGATGCCGCAATCATAGCGGCAAACATCATCTCACCATAAATTCCATTGGCAGTATGTGTCCAGCAAGCATCACGATATGCAAACTCGGCCGCGAGTTCGGGATTCCCGGCACAGGCATAGCCCCACCCATCCGCACGAATCTGAGCTCCAATCCACTCGCGGTAAGGGTTTCTGCTGGTACGAGTATATTCAGGAGTCACCCAATTAGACTTAGCACTTCTGGGTACTGCATTGTTGTAGTTGAGAATAGCTTGTGTTTCGGCCGTGCAGATTGCGTTGTATGGGAGACTGTTATTCCATGTGTGAGCCACGTGGCGCCATTCGAAGTCGGGGCCGTATTCTTCGAGAATTCGCAGTGCGATTAGTGTGTAGTGAATGTCGTCATCTGGCTCCATAAAGGTGATTTGTTCACGTTGTGACAGCGGGCAGTACAGCTGAAGATCATCACCCATGTCCACACCGCTAAAATAGTTATTTAATGGCCACTCATTACGATTTTGTAGGTAGGTTTGAATAGCCTTACGCCCCGTCATTCCCTGTTGGCCACGAATACCCATAGCTTCCACAGGCTTTCCAAGCGCACAACCTGCCGCGCGGCCGATCCAAGCGCCATGGAATTTATCTAATAAATCAGACTCAATAGGCATGTCAAGCT
>Ga0209503_10000975_pt1 | contig 15566 bp, 15 predicted proteins | sample SouAtlMetagenome_2_FD_187448 | JGI IMG/M metagenome (GOLD analysis project Ga0209503, IMG submission 187448) | Marine eukaryotic phytoplankton communities from Atlantic Ocean - South Atlantic ANT15 Metagenome (SPAdes) (version 2) | ecosystem: Environmental > Aquatic > Marine > Oceanic | place... | reverse complement strand
TGCACGGTAGCTACCCCACCATGTGGCTCGCCTGTGGCGTTCTGGCCCTGATCATTCTGCCGCTGCTGCGCCGCATCCCCGCCCTGCCCCACGCCAAGCACAGCCAGCACGAACGCGCGCCGGTGAACCGCTCGGCTCTGGGCTTTCTGATCGCCAGCTACACCCTGGCCGGCTTCGGCTACATCACCAGCACCACCTACCTGCCGGTAATCGCCAAGGCGCAACTGCCGGGCCTGGACAGCGCCGCCTTCTATACCTGGCTGGCCGTGGGTCTGGCCGCCGTGCCCGCCAACCTGCTGTGGGGCAAGCTCGCCAGCCATGCCGGCGAACGCAACGCGCTCATGGCAGCCTTGCTAGTACAGGCTGTGGGCGTCAGCGCCCCCGCCTGGCTACCAGGCCTCGCCGGGCTGATCATCAGCGGCCTACTGGTGGGCGCCACCTTTACCGCCGTGGTTGCCCTGAGTATGTACTGCGGCCGCCAACTCGCCCCCCACGCCGCCAGCGCCGCCCTGGGCGCATTAACCGCCTGCTATGGTGTCGGGCAGATACTGGGGCCAGTCGTAACGGCGCGGCTGCTGGAAAGTAGTGGGAGTTTTACGCCTGGGTTGTTGGGGGCAGCGGCGGCGCTGATCGGGGCGGCGATGCTGTTGGTGCCGTTGGGGAAGGTGCGGTTTTAGGCGCGGCTCACGGCCTGCTTGCGTACCAGCAATGGCATCGCCGCAAACAGCAGCAGGGAGGCGAGATAGGCCATACCGGATACCGGGTCACGCCCCGCCAAGTAGTCGCCCAGGTCCTGCCCTTGAAACAGTGTCACCGCCAACTCGGCGCTCAGCATCATCAACAGGGCCGGCAGGCCAGTGCCAATACACTGCCTCACCGTTACCAACCCAAATCGGCGCACCAGCCAGCGGGCCACCAGAAAACTGGCCAGCACCATGAAAGGCAATTCAACCAGCTCAGCCCAGCGCTCCCCAATTCGCGGCACCAGGAAGGGAATCCGGATCATGGCCAGGGCGAAGCCGGTGACAAAGATCAGGATGAAGTAGATGAGAGCGGGTTTTATATGTCGCATTTGGAGAACCGTCTTAGTATTACTCTATGCCTTAACAGTGCGGCAAAAGCATCCAAATAAAAAGTATCAACTCCAGATCTCGCATTTCTCAGTCCTGCACTTTTATAAACAGTAAAATGAAAAATGAAAAATGAGAGACCCAACCGCGAATTCCATACTGAAAATCTACGCCCAGTCAGGGTGATTGGGAATCTTGACCGCATAATTTTTTTACAGGCCTCTGCTTTATATAGCTGAATATCCGTTCCGTTATTTTTATTCAAGGAGTCAACTATTGTTTTTAGATTGCCGTAATTATTTTGGCTTATTTTCATGCCCGCAATGACTGACGTTACAAGCCTATCTCGGTGATAAAGATGGATACCTGGCCCCCGGTTATGATCGTACACCCTCCGCTCCATTTCGTAAGCCCACATATCTGATTTGGAGTAGATAAGTTTATTCAAGACATCATGATCACTATCGACGCCATACGCTATCTCCGGCCTTTGAGATTTGTACTCAACCGGTAAAGCCAGAAGGTTTTGGCTCCATTCTTCTACTTCTTTCCCGCTTACAACTAATGGAATATCAAATTCCACAACAAATCCGGTATGGAATCCGGCGTAATGTGACCACATAAGGATGCTGTCCGCTTTTTCAGAAAGGCTTACTACGCCGACGCCAGAAAGTATATTCTCAAGGTGACCACTTCTCATTATATGCTTCTTTATTTTCTTGGATATTCTCTTTTTCTGTTGAATCCTCTGCGCTGGCGAAAGGCCTCCTTTTCGAGCAATTTCTTTTAATAGGTCCGGCCTCGTTCTGTAGATTTTATTTAAAGCCTCCTCGTTATATGACGGCCGGCAATCAAATGGGTCATTGAAATCTAACGGGCAGGTGTACTTAATCGTACTTCTTGTTAGTACACAGCACGACCCTTGATCATAGGGCAAATATTTGTAGAGCTTTATCGATTTCTTATCCATCTCATCTTCTAAGGCTTTTGTGAAATACTCGACGTCCTAAGCGTCAGCTCTCTTACTTCTAAGATATTGCCTGAATTTACTGGGACAGACTGATACCCGTCTTGATCGATGCGGCAAGCCTCAGGGTTTACCGTAAGATGGTACGAGGACACCTAAACCCACAACGCAAACCCACAAAGGGGTCAGGTCTCCCATTTCCCGTTATTGGAGTCCACATGGGGCTCGCCTGGGAAATGAGAGACCTGACCCCGCATTCTTGCGCCGTGAAAGAGCGTTCTGGTAAAAACAAGCTCATCACCTTCTATGTAGCGATGTCCAAGAACGCGGCCATCCTTGTCATCGTGATCTTCCTGCCCTATGTGTATAACGCTGCCAACACGCGCTTGTCGCGTGCTTGGCCTTGTTCTGTGTTTTTAATGAGTTGCCATATACCATGAGTACGAAACAGCCTGCTTAAATTCTAACGTCACATCCTGACTAGAAGATTTAAGAGCCAACGACAAAGGCGTTTCGGCGGCAAAGCCAATCCAAACATGCTTCCCAGGAGAAATATAACGCTCCGTATTATCTAGGCCTTCTAGCATACCAGCGTCTATAGCAGGGTATCTTTGGAAGCTAGCCTTGATCGTCTCACTAGAATTAGCAATCAAGAGCGGGCCAGAACCGCTATTCGTTATTTTTACCCATTGATAGGGCCTAACCACCTCATATCCATCAACGGGATAAAGAGGAATAACGAGCCCTTTCGCTACAACTTTTGAATGATGGTCAATTGAGCATACTGAGATCAAGACATCACCAGATGAAATTATCACCTCATTTTCGGCACCAAATTTAATCGAATTATCGAAGTAGCCACAGGCGGAATCAGACCGTCTTCCATCTTGGCTCGACACTATCAGATGAGAGCCCTTTGAAAGAGAACAGCCTGTAAGAAAGCCCAAGGTAATAATTGCGATTATTATTTTCATATTGATACAGAACGCCTAGCACAGCCGCCGAAGGTCGACCTGCTGCTTATTGTTAGTGCTCATGATCTGACTCGATGTACTTGTAATCAGATAAGAAATCGACCTTACCCCCACACGAGCACGTATCGATACTTTCTTCACGAACAACCCTTTCACACTCAATACAAAATCTTTCCGAATTCATCCTTTTCCTACGGAAATATATATACACCACGAGGTAAGCACCGACACCCCAAATAGCATAGACATGTAGCCGACCAAACATCTCACCCCAGCTCAACGGGTCAGGGCTTCTGAATTTTGAAATCCCTATTTTATCTGAGAAAGCGATAACTACTGGCAAGAACACGGCAGCAAAAGCAGCGAACCCTTTAGCACTGCTTTCGCGCTCCATCGACAGATCAAACTCGTTTCGTTTTACCCACATAGCTAAGAGTCACTAACAGCGTATTCAGTCGAACGATTCGACATATCTTTCTTCGACATAATTCTTTTAAGGCTTTCGGGGAAAACACAGAAATTCGCATGACCGCCAGGCTCTTACAGTAAAAACAAGAACCCTTCTCGTCTGACAAAACTCGAAGAAGCGGCCTATTTCCTGACTTCCCCCGATATCACCCCATTCTGAAAACCACTCTATATCAACCGCTTAGCATTTTCTGTAAGCCATATCCTACAAAGATATGGCTGGTTCTGTTGGGCACGGCAGTGGCTTCAGCTCCTTCGCCTTGCGAGCAAAGCTCCAACGAGGGTTGAGGCGATGGAGGGCTTGGGGGGTAGGGCGCGGTTGGGGAGCCTCAGGGCTCACGGGGTGATAGTGAACCGCATGACGCCGATGATCTGGTTATCTGCGGTGCGCACCTCTACCCGCCAGCGCCCCTCTGATGGCACAGGAATATGGCGCTTGTGAGACCAGGTTCGAAACCCGGATTCGCGGCCGCCAAAGACCTTCAAGGGAATCCGATCCACCTGCTCACCATCACGAAACCAGTAGTGATACACCTCCTGCCCCAACCCCAATGGCGCCTTGATGGCGGTGTAGGCATACAACCCTTCTGCCACTTCATCGGCACTGAACACTTCGCCGCTGACCAGCGGTTTGCGTTCGGCGCGATTGAATGACAGGGCCACGGCGCGCTCTTGCAGGGACAAGGTCAACGGTGGCACCAGCGGGGCCAGCCAGCGCGGGGACAGGGCGATCAGGCACGAGACCAGAATCAGCCCGAGCCAGCGAAACCATTTTCGCGGCCCGCCAAATCGCCAGAAACTGGGCAACGCAAACAGGGCCGTGAGCCAGCCGGCCCAGGCCAGGGCAGAATCCGTGCTCCAGTGGAAGATCAGCGGCAACAGCACCAGCAACGCCACAAATAACGCCCAGGCGTGAAAGCCGAAATACAACGCCCGATGCCGGGACAGCCAGAAGTAGACCGGATCGATGATGCTGATGGCCGCCGCGCTCACCACCAACGTGGTGAAGAAAATATATTCCGCGCCGCCAGACCATTGCAGCAGCACGAACGGCAGACTGAAAAAGAACGCCTCCTGATGCACCGCCTGCAACAACAGTTTGAGCATGCCCTGGGGCAGGCCATCAAAACGGGTGCCGATCACCTTGTTCTGCCAGATCCCCTCGGTGAGCAGCAAGAGCCAGCTGAACACCAGCAGCCCAGTCAGCACCGCCGCCAGCCAGGGCTGCCGCTCCACCAGAAAATAACTGCTCAGGCCCAGCGAAAAGCTGATCAACGCCCAGACATGGCGGATCTGATAAAGCTTGTCAGTGAGGGTTTGTAGCGTCAGCGGCAAAGTGTGGCTCCGTCGAGGGGTTGCGTCTTCGACGTACTATAGCCCTGTGGGTTCCCGATGGCAGCAAGGGTTCCAGACAAAGCCCTCCCGCTGTAAGCGTTCCCTTCCAGGGGACGAACGAAAATCGCTCCGCATCTTTCCGTCTATTGCGATAATAGAAGGACAGGCCGCGCCTCTGACCCTACTGATGATCCTCCGGACCTTTTCCGCGCTTCGCGCGGTTCGTCCCCTGGAAGGGAACTCCTACAGGGATGGGAGGGGAAGGAAGCGCGTGGCGCGGACGCCACGCGGGGGAAGATCAGCCTGCGAAGTTGAGCAATACGCCGGCGGCCACGGCGGAACCAATGACGCCGGCCACGTTGGGGCCCATGGCGTGCATAAGCAGGAAGTTGTGGGGGTTGGCGTCCAGGCCGACCTTGTTGGCCACCCGTGCCGCCATGGGGACGGCGGACACACCGGCGGCGCCGATGATGGGATTGACCGGATGACGGCTGACGCGGTTGAGCAGCTTGGCCATCAACACACCGGTGGCGGTGCCTATCATGAACGCCACCAGTCCCAAAGCCAGGATACCCAGGGTTTCCATCACCAGGAATTGGTCGGCGCTGAGTTTCGCACCCACGGCCAGCCCCAGCATGATGGTCACCACATTGATCAGAGCATTGCTGGTGGTGTCCACCAGCCGGTTCACCACCCCGGACTCTTTCATCAGGTTACCCAGGCAAAACATGCCCAGCAGTGGCGCCGCATCGGGTAACACCAGCGCCACCAGAACCAGCAACAGGATCGGGAACAGAATTTTCTCTACCTGACTCACCGGGCGCAGTTGCTCCATTTTGATCTGCCGCTCTTTTTGCGAGGTCAGCGCCCGAATGATCGGCGGCTGGATGATGGGCACCAGCGCCATGTAGGAATAAGCCGCCACCGCAATCGCGCCAAGCAGATGCGGCGCCAGCTTGGTGGTGACATAGATGGAGGTGGGCCCATCGGCGCCACCGATGATGCCGATGGCGGCGGCATCTGCCAGGGAGAACTCCATGCCCAGAAAGTTCAACGCCAGCGCCCCAAGCAAGGCAGCAAAGATGCCAAATTGCGCCGCCGCACCCAACAGCAGGGTGCGCGGGTTGGCCAGCAGCGGACCAAAATCCGTCATTGCCCCCACGCCCATGAAGATCAACAGCGGGAAAATACCGGTGGTCAGGCCTACGGTATAAATGAGATAGAGAATACCGTCGCCGTAATTGGCATTTACGGCCAGATAATGCAGCTGGTCCTGCACCGCTGGCCCTGCCTCCTGTGCGGCCGTATAAAGCGCGTCACGTCCTGCTCCTGCCTCCATGCCCAGCACCTGCGCCATGGAAGCCAACAGGTCTACAGAGCCAAAATGCAGCGCCTGGCTGATGGCCGATTCCGCCAGGCCGGCCATGGGAATATTCGCCAGCAGGCCACCAAAGCCGATGGGCAACAACAGCAATGGCTCGAACTTTTTGTGAATGGCCAGCCACAGCAGGCCCAGGCAGACCAGCAGCATGACCAGCTGGCCGCCACTCATGTGAAACAGTCCGGTGCTGTGCCAGAGGGTTTGCAGCTTATCCATTGGCGGGCTCCACGCTGAGCAGGGTTTGCCCCACGGCCACGGCGTCGCCCTCTTTCACGGCAACCTCGCTGACCACACCCGCGCTGGTGCTGGACACATCCGTTTCCATTTTCATGGCTTCCAGCACCATGATTTTCTGACCTTCGGTGACCTGATCACCGGGCTTCACCAGTACCTGAAAAATATTCCCCGCCAGCGGCGCAGGCACCGGCACGCTGTTGGCCGGGTTACCTGGAGCGGGTGCGGATGACGCAGGAGCAGAGGCACCACCCACCGCACGCAGGCCGGTTACCTCACCGCCCTCGTTCACTTTCACCGTGTACTGCTGGCCGTCCACCGCAACGGTATAAACCCCTTCTGACTGGCTGCCGCCGCTGGCCGTTTCTTTACCTTCAACCGGCGCGGCTTCAAACGCTGAGGCGTCGCCCCGGTTTTCCAGAAACCGTTGGCCAATTTGCGGGAACAACGCATAGGTGAGTACGTCATCGGTCAACCGCTGCCCTTCTTCCAGCGCTATGCCCTTGTCTTTTGCCAGAGCCAGCACTTCCTCACGGAGACTGTCCATCTCGTTATCGAGTAAATCACCCGGGCGACAGGTAACCGGTTCATCGCCCTCCAGGGCACGCTGCTGTAGCTCCGCGTTGTACGGTGCCGGCGCGGCGCCATATTCGCCACGGAGGATGCCGCGAGTTTCCTTGCTGAGCACTTTGTAGCGTTCGCCGGAGAGCACATTCAGCACCGCCTGGGTGCCGACGATTTGCGAGGTGGGCGTCACCAGCGGGATGAACCCCAGATCTTCACGGACGCCGGGAATTTCCTGCAGCACTTCATCAAACCGATCCGCTGCGCCCTGCTCCTTGAGCTGGCTCTCCATATTGGTGAGCATGCCGCCTGGCACCTGCGCCACCAGGATGCGCGCATCCACACCGCGCAAGCTGCCTTCGAAGGCAGCGTACTTCTTGCGCACCTCGCGAAAATAACCGGCGATACGATTCAGTTTTTTGATATCCAGCCCGGTATCCCGGTCCGTGCCTTCCAGCATGGCGACCACGGATTCCGTTGGGCTATGACCATAGGTCATCGACATGGACGAGATGGCAGTGTCCACGTTGTCGATGCCCGCTTCTGCCGCTTTCAGGGCCGTGGCAGTAGACAGCCCGGTGGTTGCGTGCGACTGCATGTGCACGGGAATATTCAGGGAGGCTTTAAGGCGCGTTACCAGCTCGAACGCCACAGCCGGGCGCAGCAGGCCGGCCATGTCCTTAATGGCAACAGAATGCGCGCCCATCTGTTCGATTACTTTGCCCTGCTCCACCCACATGTCCATGGTGTGCACCGGGCTGACCGTGTACGCGATCGTGCCCTGGGCATGCTTGCCCTGTTTCACCACCGCGGCGATGGCCCGCTCAATGTTGCGCATGTCGTTCATGGCATCAAACACACGGAACACATCCACGCCGTTTTCCGCCGCACGTTCCACAAACGCATCCACCACATCATCCGCGTAATGGCGATAGCCCAGCAGGTTCTGCCCCCGCAACAGCATTTGCTGCGGCGTTTTCGGCATGGCCTGCTTCAATTCGCGGATGCGTTGCCACGGGTCTTCCCCCAGATAACGAATACAGGCATCAAAGGTCGCCCCGCCCCAGGATTCCAGTGACCAGAAGCCAATGTCATCGAGTTCCGCGGCAATCGGCAACATATCATCCAGACGCATGCGGGTGGCAAACAGGGACTGGTGGGCATCGCGTAGCACCACATCAGTAATGCCCAACGGTTTCAGGTCACTCATGGGGATAATCCGGTATTTATGACAGGGAAGACTGACGGTGCTGCTGCACCGCTTTTTCGATGGCTTTGATAATGGCCGGCGAAGGCATGTCCTGCGGGGGGGCTGAAGCAGGCTGCGGCGCCGGTTCCTCGCGACCAAATTTCTGCACCAGCTTCGACATAGCCGTGGTCACGGCCACCAGCACAATCAGAAAAACAAACACGACACCCATGCCAACCAGCATGAGTTCGACACCCTGAGCCATCATAGCGTTCATGGAACACTCCTTTTGGTTCCAAAAGCGGATTCAGTCACCGCGTGCGAAAGCGAAGGCGCCGCCGTTTGGGCGGGCATCAAGGTGGCCTTGTGAGCCGGTATTGCTCTCGCGGGGTTAAGGGCAATGTAGACAGATTGTCGACAACCCGCAATGAGGCATGCAAGGAACAAGGTGGTCGTTTTGATCAATTGACGGCCATCAGAACAGATTCCACTAACCCACAACGGAACGATTACCTGCTATGCAGGGTATTAACGTGCAACAGGGAGGGAATGCCGGGGCTGGCCCCTATAGTGGGCGGAGGATGGCGAAGTGTGTTGCATGCGGCGTGAAGCGTGCAGCGACCGCAGAGTGGTATAAAAAAAGGCCCCCGATTGGGAGCCTTCTTTTATTCGTATGGTGCACCGGGAGGGAGTCGAACCCCCGACCTACTGGTTCGTAGCCAGTTGCTCTATCCAGCTGAGCTACCGGTGCAGATCTCGTTGCTGTAACGCCGCGAGAGGCTGCGCATTATTCCGAAAGCCCCGCGGTGAGTCAAGCGTAGATCGGTTAAAAGTTCGGCAATCAGCTTTCTGCAGCAGCCATTTGTTTTTGCATGTAATTTTCCAGGCCGACTTTATCGATAAGACCGAGCTGAGTCTCCAGCCAATCGATGTGCTCTTCTTCGGATTCGAGGATATCCTTGAGCAGGTTACGGCTGATGTAATCCTGGATAGATTCGCAGTAAGCAATCCCTTCACGCAGGTCTGGCACAGCCATCTGCTCCAGCTTGAGATCGCACTCCAGCATTTCCTTGGTGTTTTCACCAATCATCAGCTTGCCCAGGTCTTGCAGGTTGGGAATGCCTTCCAGGAACAGAATGCGCTCGACCAGCATGTCGGCATGCTTCATCTCATCGATGGATTCGTGATATTCCTTGGCATAGAGTGCCTGCAAGCCCCAATCCTGATACATCTTTGCGTGGAGGAAGTACTGGTTAATCGCTACCAGCTCATTGCCGAGTGCACGGTTGAGGAACTCAATCGCTTTGGCGTCGCCTTTCATTGGGGGTATCTCCGTCACATGAACTTGGGGTAACCCCTATTGTTCAGCAAGTGTGTGACAGAGACAAGGCAGGAGAGAAAAAAAGCGCTTCAAATACAAGCGCTTATGCAAATGAGAACGATTGTTTATGCGGTTTGTGGCCAGAAAACAACCGCCTCACCGGCAGTAGAAGAGTTCGAGAAAGAGGTCGCCTCGTTTGCGCTACGGGTCTCACGCAAAATTTGGCGGGCGTGACGGGCACATTTACCACACTGACTTCCAACCCCAAGTTCCCGACGAAGATCACGCAGGCTGTCGCAGCCAGAATCGACCGCTTCCCGTATATGGTTGTCAGTAATGCCCTTACAAATGCATACGTACATAAGTCGCCTTTCCTCAATCTCTGGAAAGGATGCTAAACCTAACGCGAATCATTATCAACTACTTTTGGGAATCTATTCACTCGGCCCCGATTTCGCGTTACCGGGGCCAGCCATTTATATGCAAAAAGTTAAGACCACTAACCCTCCCCCTTCGATCACTCCGGCAATCCCGGGGGCAGCTCTTGCCGAGCGGGCATAAAAAAAGCCCCGCAAAGCGGGGCTTTTGGCCTTCATAAACCCTTCTGACGTATCAGGAGGACATCTTCTTGGCCGGGGTACGCTTACGTGCCGCTTTCTTGGCAGGCGCTTTACGGGTTGCTGCCTTCTTTGCTGCAGGTTTCTTGCTAGCCGCTTTTTTGGCGGGCGCCTTTTTAGTGGCAGGCTTTTTGGTTGCTGCTTTTTTTGCAGCCGCCTTGGGCTTGCGAGCGGTCGCTTTCTTGGCAACACGCTTGGCTTTCGCTGCCGCTTTACGCGCAGCTGCTTTGGCTTTCTGCTCCGCTTTCTTCTGCTCGGCCTTGGCTTTCTTCGCCAGTTTGCGTTCGTGATCACGCAATTTGGCTTTGAAGTTGCGCTCAGCCGTACGCAGTTTCTTCACTTCGCGGGCGACCACTTTCTTGGCGGCCTGGATCTCGGCACGAATCAGTTTTGCTTCGCCACGAATATCCTGAAGTTTCAGACGCGCAGTGTTCATACGCCCGCGTGCAGTTTCAACGGCACGCTTGGCTGCGGCAGTGGAGGTCTTTTGCGCTTTTTCACGCTTGGCTGCAACATCGGCACGCAGTTTCGACAGCTTGGCGTTCTCTGCGTCGATTTTGGCGCGATGCTTATCGAGTTTGGTTTGCGACTGGGTGACTTTCTTTTCAGCCTGGGCTACTGCCTTGTCCTGCAATTTAACCTTGGCTTCAGCGTTGGTAACAGACTTGGGAACGGCCGGTGCTTTTGCAACGGCGGCTTTCTTCGCTGCGGGTTTGCGCGCCGCAGTTTTCTTCGCGGCGGCTTTCTTTGCTCGAGCCATGATTGATCTCCTAAGCTATGGCATTGTCATCAGTACTGCGACAAGTGGAAAATAGCATAAAAAAAAATCAGTTGGTACATTATTTAATCAGCCTACTTTTAATTTTTCTGATTTTTTTCACAGCCTTTGATCACCGCTCTTTTACTTCGTTTCCCTTTTAGCCTTCTGTGTTTTCTTTTTTATGGGATTTAATTTACCCGCCAACGATGACTGAATCTTCTTGGGGCAGTCTTTCTGCACGTTTTTCTACGCCCCCTGTTGTGAACAATTCGCCCTGTTTCATGCAACAACACAAATCTATTCCCATGTGAAAAGGCCCTCTGCTTGGGCCTGTTAACACCTTCGACAACGTCTTTACGTATAAAAAGCACCGCCAGAAAGAAACGCCGCCACCGCTATCGCGCCAGGAAAAGACAGATTCTCCCCGCCAAATACGCAGCGTTTGCCAGGCTGTTCACAGGAAACCGGTAAGCTCGATTGTGTAGAACCGTTACAACGTGTCAGAAAAAATGACCTCATTGCTTCGCCAGAAATGCCGTTCATTCTTCACGTTTCAAGGCGTAAGTCAGAGTCGCTCCCTTCATGGGCTGACTCTTCTCAATACGCAAAAACCAATAGCCGCACGCGCTTCTTCCTTCTTGTTGAAGGCTCTCGCAACAGGGCGCCAACCCTTTTCTGAACGCGGAAGAAAATACCAGCACGCCGCAATGCGGCTTATTAAAGAAGGCTCACTGGAAGGAAGAAGGCTTCATCTTCGACATGCGGTCCACAAGGCCCTGCCACTTGTTGGCCTAATGATTTCGCAGCGGTGACGCCGAAAACCGTCGCCATCGCAGGGCGGATATTCACACGATGAAGGGCAGTGAGGGGACTACGGGGAAATCATTACAGCCGGGTCTCATGAGGTCAGGCTCTATCTGCCACAGTGCGCGCGCATAAAAAGGTTCATCGCGGAATTAGGGAATGGTGCGGATTTGATGTCTTGCCAGACGAGTTCACGGCGGAGAGGACCTGATGCTTGAGACCCGCTCCTCCCCCAATCAAGAGGAACGCCTAAAGCGGCGTTATAGCAGGGTTTGGTTTCCTGTTTGTGTGGTTTTTCACGTCTGGTATTCGGCGTTGAGCGTCATGCAAAGTGCGAGAAGTTTGCGGGTAAGCCTATTAAAAGCCCGCTTTTCACTCTAGCCCATGGTGCACAAAAAAACGGGAAGCCGAAGCTTCCCGTTTTTGATCATCAGCATCTGGTCGGTACTGACAAGCGGATAATCAGCCTTTCAGGGCGGACAATACCCGATCGCGAATATCATCCACGGAGCCCACGCCAGCGACGCGCACATAACCGGGTGCTTTTGCCTCTTCGTTCTTGGCCAGATCCTGATAGAAGTCCACCAATGGGCGAGTCTGCGCCTGATAAACCTCGAGACGCTTGCGTACGGTCTCTTCCTTGTCATCATCACGCTGAACCAGCTCATCACCGGTTTCGTCGTCTTTGCCTTCCACTTTCGGTGGGTTGTACTTGGTGTGGTACACCCGGCCGGAAGCCGGATGAACGCGGCGACCGCTCAAACGCTCAATGATTTCCTCGTCATCCACGTCGATTTCCACCACAAAGTCGATATCGACGCCCTGCTCCACCAGGGATTGCGCCTGGGGGATGGTGCGGGGGAAGCCGTCGAACAGGAACCCGTTGGCACAATCATCTTCCGTAATACGCTCTTTAACCAAGCCGAGGATGATATCGTCGGAGACCAAACCACCCGCATCCATCACTTTCTTGGCTTCCAGGCCCAGTGGAGTGCCTGCTTTGACCGCAGCGCGCAGCATGTCACCGGTAGAAATCTGAGGAATATTGAACTGTTCCTTGATGAACTGCGCCTGGGTGCCCTTGCCCGCACCGGGGGCACCAAGCAGGATGACACGCATAGGATTCTCCATCTTACTGTCGTCAGAAGAGGCAAAAAGTACCTCTGATTTATTCACCCCCATCGCCACGGCCAGATGCCTTAAGGCTCTGGATACGGCCCACGCTCACCCCACGAGAGGGCACAATGCCCGCCGCAGACAGCGTAAACTGGCGTAATTTCCAAGCGTATGGGTGTACAAATCAGAGGAACCCAGCCTCCGAAGGGGTGCAACTTTACCTTGAGGCCCCCTTCATCACAAGAGATAGGGGTTGCGACCTAGGTCGCAACCCGGGGCGGCAAGCCCCTATTGGCGGGACAAATTAAGGGCTGCAGGCTGCGCTTGGGGAAGTTGTAACGAAACTGGTACGGCGGTAATCGCCGCCTGATCCACCGAGGCACCCGGCGCTGGCGTATAGCGGGCCCCCATGACCAGGTCCGCCTGCTCGTCCGGATAGCCCTGCAGCCAGTTAGCCGCTGTCAGTGACACAGTGATGGGGAAATGCGTGACCACTTTGCGCTGCGCCGCCAGCGGCTGTCCGGCACTTCCGGCCTTGCGCAGAAACACAAACAAGGTGCCGCCAGCCGGCAGGCCTTCGCCGTTGACCGTAGCCGCAAGGTTGGCAAAAACGCCTTCCCGCTGCTTCTGTTCCCGAGCCCGATCCAGACCGCGCTGCAACAGCTCTGCGGTTTCGCCCTCGCTGTGCCGCGACAACAGCGAAGCCCAGGCCTGCTCTGACAGCGCATAACGCCCGGCCCGGTCTGCGGACATGGCGAGCAGCATCCAGGCGCCATCGTGATTCGGTTCACGGTCCAGCACCCAGCGGATTTCCTCCAGCGCCGGGTCGGTCAGCCGTGCTTCGTTCTTTTCGATCAAGGCGCGTGCCAGCAACAGGTGCATGGCGGCATCATCCGGGTTCAGCTGCAAGGCCTTGCGAGCCGCTTCTTCGGTCTGAGCCGGCGCGCCCAGTTGATCGTACAGAGCCCCCAGGGCATACCAGCCCACGGCAGAGGGCGTCTGGGAGAGTTCGGACTGCAGCACCCGCACCAGGGCTCCGGCGGGCACTTCCGAGGCGGCTTTCTCCGGCGGCTGGCCAGCAATAATCTTCCGGGCCACATCACCGTATTCCTGCTGGTGCTCCAACCAGGTGGCGGTGTGTTCGTTAAGGCCGATCAGCCCGTAACCGGCGCCAGCCAGAACCACCATGACCAACGGAATACCGAGCGCCCCCTGCATATTCTTGCCGGCCTTGCGCCCTTCACGGCGCCACATCACCCACAGCACCGCGGCCATCACCAGCAACAGAACCAGCGCCATTACCCACAACATCATTTCGTGCCCTCTTCCGGTTCTTTATCCTGGGATGCCTCATCGTCTGCTGCCGCTTTGCGGCTGGCGTTACGCAGCAAAATGACGATCAGTACAGCGCCCCCCAGCAACAGCAAAATAGGCCCCAGCCACAGAATGGATGTACCGGCATTCACTGGCGGACGATAGCTGACAAAATCACCATAACGGGACACAAAGTAGTCGACGATGTCTTCATCGCTTTTGCCTTCCAGGATCATGGTATGCACTCGCGTTCGCATATCCTGGGCAATGCCGGCATCGGAATCCGCGATGCTCTGGTTCTGGCATTTCGGGCAACGCAATTCCTCAGAGAGGATTCGAAAGCGTTGTTCCTGTTGTTCATTATCGAACTGATAAACATCAATGGCTGCAAAAGCCGGCATGGCCAGCATCAGCAGCAACACAATACGCAGCATTATTCTTCTCCCTCACCCTGCCCCGGCGCTGGCGCCTGTGTGGGCAATAAAGGAACAAACTTTTCTTCCCAGACGCGGGCGTTCAAGTCCCCCGCGTGGCGTAACACGATCTCACCGGCCGGGTTAATCAAAAAGGTTTCCGGGGCCCCATAGACCCCCAGATCCAGCCCCAGTTGTCCGTCGGCATCCACAATCACATGGGTGAAGGGATTGCCCAGATTGGCCAGATACTCACGGGCGGCCGGTAATTCGTCCTTGTAGTTCAGCCCGGAAATGGCCACACCGCGTGCCGCCAGTTCCAGCAGGTACGGGTGCTCCACATGGCAGGTCGGGCACCAGGTGGCCCACACATTCAAAAACTGCCAGCGTCCTTTCAGGGAATTCTCGGTATAGGTTTCTTCGGTCAGCAAGGACGGCAGGGAAAATGACGGCACCGGTTTACCCACCAGCGCAGACGGCAGCTCCTGCGGATCACGGCCCAGACCACTGGCCAACAGCACCGCCAGCAGCACAAAGCCGACCAGGGGCAGAAACACCCAGGGTGAATTAGCTTTCATTGGCAGCTCCTGCGTCGTTGGTCGCAAAACGGTTGCGGCGATAACGTTTGTCCGTCAGCGCCAGGGCGCCACCAAGAGCCATGATCAACGCGCCCAGCCAGATCCAGCGAATCCCAGGCTTGAAGTAAATGCGTACTGCCCAGGCATTGCTTTTATCCAGCGGTTCACCCAGGGCCACATAAAGGTCGCGCCAAAAACCGGCATCAATCGCCGCCTCAGTCATTACCTGACGGCTGGCGTGATAGGTGCGTTTTTCCGGGTGCATCACCGCCACCGGATCACCGTCATGGCTCACATGGAAATGACCACGGGTGGAATCGAAGTTGGGGCCACGGTATTCATCCAGGCTGTCGAACACAAAGGTGTAGTCCCCCAGTTTGGCGGTATCCCCCGGCGCCATGCGAATGTCACGCTCCACTTCGTGGAAGCTGACCAGGGTAATACCGGCAATCAATACCGCC
>Ga0209503_10000967_pt1 | contig 15655 bp, 13 predicted proteins | sample SouAtlMetagenome_2_FD_187448 | JGI IMG/M metagenome (GOLD analysis project Ga0209503, IMG submission 187448) | Marine eukaryotic phytoplankton communities from Atlantic Ocean - South Atlantic ANT15 Metagenome (SPAdes) (version 2) | ecosystem: Environmental > Aquatic > Marine > Oceanic | place... | reverse complement strand
ATCAAGTGACAAGTACAATTCTTCTGAGACGCCCATATCTTCCACCGAAAGAACAGTTCAGCCTATGCTACCTTCCATTTCGAGCGCCATCAATTTGTTCAACTCCACGGCATACTCCATAGGAAGTTCTCTGGTAAATGGTTCAAAGAAACCATTGACTATCATCGCAAGAGCCTCTTCTTCGGAGTGGCCCCTACTCATCAGGTAGAATACCTGGTCATCGCTGACCTTCGAGACACTAGCCTCGTGCTCGCAGCGAGCAGAGGGATTCGCCACTTCCATGGTGGGATATGTGTCGGTCTGACTGCCATCATCCAGGATAAGCGCATCACAGACAACATTCAATTTACAGTTTTCAGCCTTTGGTGAAACGGTAACCATTCCCCTGTAAGATCCTCTTCCTCCATCTTTAGAGATTGACTTTGACAATATCTTGCTCGTAGTATTGGATGCGAGATGATGAATCTTAGCCCCTGCATCTTGATGTTGTCCTTTTCCTGCGTATGCAACTGAAATAACCTCGGCGTGTGACCCCTCTCCCTTCAGAATCACTGCGGGATACTTCATCGTCAGCTTTGAGCCAATGTTGCCATCAATCCATTCTATTGTCGCATCCTTGTGAGCAATGCCTCTCTTCGTAACAAGATTGTAGACATTAGCCGACCAGTTCTGTATGGTTGAGTAGCGGATATGGGCCCCTTCATGAGCAATCAACTCCACAACTGCTGAATGAAGAGAGTCTGTAGAATAGGTCGGTGCAGTGCACCCTTCCACATAATGTATGCTTGACCCTTCATCGGCCACTATCAGAGTCCTCTCGAACTGACCCATATTCTTGGCGTTGATTCGGAAATACGCCTGAACGGGCATTTCCACGGAGACTCCCTTTGGGACATATATGAAAGATCCACCAGACCAAACTGCGGTGTTTAACGCTGAGAATTTATTGTCCTGATACGGGACGACACTACAGAAATACTTCTTGACTAACTCCGGGTGCTCCCTGAGGCCGCTGTCCATATCGAGAAATATGACTCCTTGTGATTCGAGGTCTTCTCTTATGCTGTGATAAACCGCTTCCGATTCGTATTGTGCCGTAACCCCAGAAAGCCACTTCTGTTCTGCTTCGGGTATCCCGAGACGATCGAAAGTATTCCTGATGTCTTCGGGGACATCTCCCCAATCTTTCTCTGTTGCATCTGAGGAGCGTAGATAGTAGCATACCTTATCGAAATCGATTCCCTCTAGAGCTTCACGATCCCCAAAGCCGGGCATTGGGCGATTGACGAAGTGATGATACGCTTTCACGCGAACTTCAGTCATCCATTCAGGCTCATTCTTGATTTTGGAGATCTTTCTTACAACCTCCTCACTCAATCCTGAATCAAATCGTATGGTCGAGTGTTCCGGGTCGTGCCATCCCTCTTTGTAGTCGCCCACTGCCTCGCGCGCTTCTTCCATTGCCATGTTCAATCATCCTCCGTAGTACCTGATTCGAGCCACTCATATCCCCTTTCTTCGAGTTCCAATGCCAATTCCGGGCCGCCGCTCTTCACAATCTTGCCTTTGATTAAAACATGGACATAATCAGGCTTGACGTGCTCCAATATTCTGCTGTAATGTGTTATTATTAGTGCACCTGAATCAGAACCCCGTATTGCTGCATTTATCCCTCTCGACACCACTCTAATGCCATCTATATCGAGTCCAGAGTCTGTTTCATCGAGTATTGCAAGTTTGGGCTTGAGTAGCATCAGTTGAAGAATTTCAAAGCGCTTCTTCTCACCGCCACTGAAACCATCGTTCACATATCTGGAAAGGAAAGAACGGGGAATGCTCACTTCTTCCATTGCAGATTTCAAGGCGTTTCTGAATGGAGCCCCTTTAGCAGCCTCATCGCCGCGTATCGCTGCGACCGATTTCCTCAAGAAATGGCCAACTTGGAGGCCCGGTACCGATTGAGGATATTGAAATGACAGGAAAACACCCTTTCGAGCCCTCTCCCATGCCTCAAGCTCAAGGAGATCTGCCCCATTCAGCTCAATGCTGCCTGATTCGACTTCATAGTCCGGATGGCCCATTATGGTGCTGGCAGCTGTAGTCTTGCCGCTGCCATTCCTGCCCATAATCGCGTGAATCTCTCCAGGTTTTATCTTGAGGTCAATCCCATGAAGTATTGGATTTCCATCGATTCCCACATGCAGTCCTTCGATAGAAAGAACCGGTGTTTTATCAGACATTTGCTTACCCTCTATGGACAGCCTTGTAGGCACTTACTTTTCAATCCATGCTAATTGCTCATTTCAGCGAATAGCACAAATTGTCATGGCCTCTGGGGCATGTATGGCCGATACTCATGAGGCAGATGGTCTCGAAGACCTATACAGGGTGCAAATTGCTCCAATAGTGGATGATGAGGCCAAGAAGAGAATCGAGATGTATTCCGACCCGGAGGAAGATCAAAGACTTCTTTCTCTGGACATCGTGGAAACGTTGAGGTCCTCATCTGAAGATGCGATTCCTGCGTTGATGGCACGTCTAGGACCCGTCAGAGCAGCCTTGGAGGGGCATGGAGGGGCATTGGTAATTCATGACTTTAGCCTCGAGGAACATGAAAAAGGAGATCCAACGTTGTCACTCGTAATCGATCTCGATGGAGCCTGCGTAGCATGCGGGGCTGCCCCCGGGACTCTCAAGGGCATTCAGGATGATCTTCTTGCAGACCCGGGTATAAGTCGTGTACGCTTTCACAGCGGAATGCTGGAATGGTTCAGCGATATACAGAGGGAATTCGTCCTCAAGCATGGGGAAGTCACATTCCTGTGACCAGGCTGTGCCGTTATTTCTCTAGAATTTCACGCAAGGCCATCATACTATTTTCTGAGAGTCCGAGGACAGTTATCTCGCTGCCTTTGACAACTTCGATAAGATCCGAAGCCCTTCCATGAATATCGTAGCCCCCTGCCTTGCCTGTCCAAGAACCCGATTCTATCAGATCATCCATGGCATCAGTGTCGAGATCTCTGAAACACACATCTGCAGACTCAGTGTAGATCATATCGCCCTTATCGTGAGCAAGCAGTATCCCTGTACAGGTCCAGACTTTGTGATTCTTTCCTGAGAGTGTCGAGAGCATCTCTCTCGCCTGATTCGAATCTCTGGGTTTGCCCATTGCCATCTTACGAACAGGATCCTCGACCATGGTATCGGACACAATCCCAATCCAGTCCCCCTCATTCTCATTCAGAAGTGCTCTGGCTGACTCGATCTTCAACTCAACCACGTTTCTGACCGTGCCGGAAACGTCAGATACGTCCATTACTTTCGATTCATCGACATCTAGGGGAACTATCGAGATGTCGTGAGACTCCACCCAAGACTGTGCTTCTAGCCACAAGCGTCTTCGAGATGACGCCGAGGCGAGGAAAATCCTCATCAGACATCCTCTACCCTACTTCCGCAGGCTGGGCACGAAGTGCGACGGACTTTCTTCGAGAGATCGAATCGCGTCTTGCATGATTCGCATGTCACCGTTCTGAAAGGATTGGATGGATCAACGGGCATAGGAGGCGCCGGGACTTCGTGTACCGCAATCTCTTTCGGAGGGGGGATACTCACTGGTGAGACCTCTTCAACAGCATCCTCGTCTATCTCCAATGCATCCTCGGGATCTGCCTCTATGACTACTGAAGCTGACCTCCGACGATCTGAGATATTCGTCAGGCCCTGCCTCATGGTGCCTACAAGCAGGGACAAGAGAATCACGAGCATGACCGTTGCAAGACCTGCAAGGAGGACGTTGAATTCGGTATCATCAAGTCCAAGTGAGTCCTTAGCCCGTTCAAAGATATTTGACGGCCCGTCATCGAGATCGCCGTTACTAATGACTTCAACCAAAGACCAACTCCCTGCCATGGTTTGTTGCATGTATGGGAGAGAAAGCCCATCCGACCTGTCCGTCACTCCGTATATCCAGCCGCTCGATATCCTGTTCTCTAGGCCAATCCAACCTTCCTCGGGATCAATCATTCCGATACTCGCTACGGGCCCAATGGGGCTGACTGAGTCGTGAATGACGTAGAAGGCCCCCCCTCGTTCCGATATCTTCGCTAAATTCGCTCCTCTTGCAAGTACCGAATAGGAGGCTCCGTTGATGGTCGAGAAACCCTCGTCCACGATAACCACCCTCAGTACGGATGAATCCCCTTCCCCTTCAATCCAACCTATCGCAATCCTGTCTTCATCATTGACCTCATCAACAGCCATCGTGGGGGAAGATCCCTCTACTGCGATGGCTCGTTTGTATGTCCAGGAGTCTTCTCCAAGTATGCCGTGGGCGTACCAAAGCCCAAGTACATCTTCTGAACTGGTGTCATTCCTTGATGATGTGTACAGCAGATGAAGAAGATCTTCTCCAATTTCAACTTCAATCTCAACATTAGGCTCCGACATGGTATCGATATCCTCTATCACGTTCACGACTAGTTCCCACTCGCTAGCAGACTGGGGGTCTTCGCCATGGAGGGTGAAAATTGATTCTAAGGGCTCAAAGGCCGACCCTGATGATAGATCTCTAAGACAACCAGCGATTACAACAAGATCGTCTTGCTGATCTATGTCGACTCCGAAGTAATCGCCAACATTCATCGGTAATGGTTCCATCAGGTCTTGCGGCACCGTAGATGTGCATTGGTCATCCACCGTGGAGTAGGACACCGTCTCACTAAGTACGCCTGTACCTGTTACAAGCCTCCTCGTCCAGACTACATGTGCCACACTGCTGTCATCCACAGTCGCGGTTATCGAACCACTCCAGAATCTCTCTAGAGGGGTAGTGCAGCGAACTATTGTGCCATCCTCCTCTATTTTGTGCATTATTACCTGAGTTCCCTCAGAGGTCAAAATCAGACCCGTTTTTCTAAATGCTAGAACTGCCAGGGGCTCCTCATCCTCTGATAATGAAACAAGCCGACTAGAGACTCTTGAATCGTCAATGACTACCGCACCCTCGATTTCATTAGAACTCCAATCCTCGTCAACTAGCTCCGGTCCACTGACAGTTATGCGATATTCCATCGGCCCCGTTGCCGATGCAGATAAGGGGAATTCAACCATTGAAACCTGACCTGCAGGTATCGTGAAGAGTGATCTCGATAGAATCGGCAACCAGCCTCCTGGCTCCTTGATGTGAAGAGTAGCTTCTATGCTCGAGGAGTCAAGATTCCCATCATTACGAAGCATGGTGATCAGCGTGAATTGATCACCAGGATTGGGAATCGCCGGCGACGTTGCAATGCCCCCTTCCACCAAGACTATGTCGACCCCTTGCTTCAATGGTATCACATCGAAATCTAGACTGGCCAAATTGTCCGATTCGTCTAACTCTTCAATCGTATCTGATGGATCTACAACTATGGAAAGATCCTTTGTACCCGAAACCGAGGGACTCCAGTATAGGGTGAATGCAGCATTTTCACTCACTGAAATCTTTGGTATCGTAGTTTCATACCTGCGTTGACCATCTTCGAAAAGACTGACCACTACACCCGTAGCTCCTACGTCCCCCTCATTACGTATTTCCCCTCTCACTTCGAGGAAAGAGCCCACTCGGGCTTCATCCAGAGGAATTCCGTAATCGGTCACAACCGAACCGTCCATAATGATCATATTCGGTCTAGGGGGCAGATTGTCTACTTCCACAGACCTTCTGTCGATCTCGCTAAACAAGCCATCCCCCGTCTCCAATCTAACTTGCAATTCATGATCGCCCTCTTCAAGATTCAACGTGTCTATTGATATCTGGAAATCCCCAGTATACTCATCTCGATTCTTGTTAACTTCTGATAACGATGGGCCATCAAGCCATTCACCATCGTCAATCTTCCATCTTACAATACCACCGTCAACCGTCGAGTACGATCCGCTAATCTCCATCATCCCAGAAACAGTACTGCCCGGCTCTGGTTCAGATACTCCAAGATCGATATTGCCAATTGAATGTGAGCTCGTATTCACCTTGCTAGCTCGTCCTGACTCATTTGTTGCTCTTGCGCTCAGTGAGATCTTAGAGTCAAAGTATCCATTCACATCGATCGTAGGAATGGATACAATATCGGACCATCGTCCCTCTTCATCAACTGATACACGGGTCCAATTCGAATCTTTTCTGATTAACTCTATTTGTCCGCCGGGCTTCTCCTTCTTGTACGAGTATGAGGTTTTGATTTCCACATCTTCAATACTAACTGTGCCTATGTCACTTTTGTTTAGTATCCCGCTGAAAGAGTAATTTCTACCCTGTACTACCCAGTTGTCAAGAATCGGAGACTCGATGTGAATCCATTCAGTCCCGCCTTCTATATCCGGCGGCTCCCAGCCGTCCTGAGTACACTCGCCACCAATGAGGCAACTGTATATCTGCTCGCCATCGACTATCCCATACCCATACTGGTTGTTCCACCTGTCAGAGTTACTCGGGTCGCTCGCACTCCCCCTCTGTTCAGAAGTGATTTTGATGATATTCTTCACATCCTCGGGGGTAAGCGTGTCATCGTATGACAAGATCAATGCAGCCATGCCGGCAACAGCGGGGCACGCCATGCTGGTGCCGGATTTCTCCGTGTAGCCGTCATCGGCTAAGTTCTCATCACCTACAGGGAGGGGGTTCGGAGCTGCATATTCAGCGGAAATAATCCCACTTCCAGGCGCCACAACGTCTGGCTTATGCTCATCTTCACTGTCACCATCATCATCGCTGACCCTCGGGCCGTAATTGGAGTAGGAAGCTATCTCGTCATCTCCCCTTTCGATTGAATCATCCTCATCGATCGCGCCTACAGTGATTGCTTTATCCGCAGCCCCCACCGAAGTGACTCGGTTAGAACCGTCATTCCCTATCGCTGCAACTGCGACAACGCCCGCCTCGACCGCCTGGTTGACCGCCCGAGCATCAGCGTTCTGCCCATCATCACCTTGATCGTCTCCACCGGGATTACTAATGGAGCCGAATGACATCGACATGACATCAATCCCGCGACTGGACTCGTTGTTACCCCAGTCGGTATCCGCGTTATTGGCAACCCAGTTTATTCCTTTCAGAGTGGCCGCCGAGTTGGTAGTCCCGATGTCATTGAGTACCTTAACGTCCACTAGGTAAGATCCCGGGGAGTATCCGATATGCTCACGTTCACTGTCCCCTGTGCCGAGTGCGATCCCTGCAACATGGGTCCCATGACCATCTCCATCATCAGGATCAAAATTCCCGTCTGAACATTCTGTTTGCTGGCTGGATGTGGCATCGCAACCTGCAATCCACTTGGGGTCAGCAAGATCTCCTGGCTCATTGGTGTTGTCCGTATTAGCATCGGAGAAGTCATCCAGTCCGTAGTGCTCATTGTCTACGCCAGTATCGAGAATAGCAATAACAACGCCATCCCCCATGTAGCCGCTACTCCAGAATGAATCAGGATATATGGGGCTGGACCGTACCTTGGATGCATATGTAGCAGTTTCAAGATACGGTTCCAGTACATTCTGCTGCTCGATTAGAATGACACCTGGCAGCGAGAGGATATCTGGAAGTGAAGATACAGGAACCCTATCCAACACTATCGAATCAAGTATATCCATTTGAAAGAACCATGAGCCCTCTTCAAGCCATCCGTGTTTGATTAGAACGCCTCTGAGGGATTCAGCATCTGTCGCCCCCGGATGCCAGGCATAATCTACAACGATCGCGACAGTCTTCTTCCCATCCGGCCCAATGATTGCCGTAGGTGATATGGACTCCGACTCCCCATTGAGAATCCTCTCGAGACGATCATCCATCCCATCAGCGTCACTATCTCTTCCATACGACTCCCACCAGCCATATGCTTCAACTGGCAGACCAGCATCACTGGGGGCATCTGAGTGACTTATTTTGTCAGATCTGCACCACGACTCGTCGCAGGAAGCACCCTCATTGTCATCGAGATCGATTTCAGATATATTTTCGAATGACGTAGCCCCTGCTGAGGCGTCCATTATTATGATGAGCACTGATAGAAGCAGTGCCCGTCTGGCCCCTTTCTGTTGCATACGCGTACCGCCACTTCCGCATACGCCGTATAATCCCAACTTCCCCATGCGCTCAAAGAAGCCAATCACAGGGGTTAGTTGTCATCTTGGAAGGCCTCCAAAATAGGAATGACCTCTGCGTCATGTGCAAATTGGTTGCTTGGGACCTCGATGAGCTGAGAATTTGGGAGCCCCTCGGAAAGTAGCATAACGTCGTCGTCCGAGTGTAGGGAGTCTGATTTCGCGGTCAGAAGCGCGATTCTATCCTCTATTGATGATATGCTCTCGTCTTTCATCGTGTACGCGAACTGTGACATCGCGCTCAGTCGAAGCCTCTTCACATTTGACGCCAGCAAGGTCCTACGGTACCTGATTCGTTGACCCTCTTCCTTCAGTTTGAAATCGAGTATCAGTATCGCGAGCCTTACCAACGGGGGGTAAACGAAGCTTGGCATCATTATCAAGAGACGGCTCCAGAGGGGGAAGTCGAAATTCGTATTCGGAGCCAGTAATGCGACGCTCCTTGGTTTGAAGGCACGTCCCGCCAATGCCTCCAGGATTACCGTGGCTCCTAACGAGGAGGCGAACCAGTCGCTGCCGGAAGAAATCTCTGGAAATTCTTCGACCACCCTCTTCAGGTCCTCCACGCTTCGATGGACAGAGAGGCTCGATTTCGTCAGCCTGCCTTTCGAGATAGCACTCCCCTTTTCCCTTGTTTCGATGTATGTCAGCCTTCGTCTCGGAGCCCATTCCTCAACGATCTCCTGCCATCCTTCGTAGACGCTGTTCCACCCTGGAACCATGACTAGGGGGGCGGAGCCAGAGTCATTCTCAGGCACCCACTGTATGACTCGTATGGACCATCCATCATCCATCTCGACCATCTTCGACTCGACTGTGGTGCCAGCCACTTCTGGTATCCGTTTCCATGGGTTTTCCATCGCATAACCCTCTAGACGAATTGCGGCCTACTCATTAGAATTCGAGTGAAGGGCGCTGTCTTGCTGCCATGTCAACCACATAAAGCTCGAGCTCGCCCTTACCCATCCAGTTCGCAACAATGACGTTGGGGAAGACCTCGATTAGATTGTTGAAGTTGGTCGCAGCCGCGTTGTAGGCCTCGCGTCTGTCGCTGATGATGTTCTCCATATCGCTGATCTCATTTTGCAGTTGGAGGAAATTCTCATTCGCCTTCAGGTCTGGGTACTGCTCTGCAACAGCGTAGATCTTGGGGAGCATCTGTCCAAGCAGCGCCTCATTCTTCATGACGCCTCCAATATCGCCTCCCTTCGATGCGCCTGCTGCAGCCATCCTTGCCTCCGCAAACTGATCGAACATCTCCTTCTCGTGCTTCGCATAGCCCCGGATAGTTTCCACTAGACTGGTAAACTGGTCGTAGCGTTGCTGTAGGACAACGTCCACATTGCTCCACATCCTGTCACACTCATTCTCCGCGCGGATTATCCTGTTGTAGAGCCCTATTGCCCAAAATAGTAGGACTAGTACCAGTAGCCCGGAGCATCCGAGTAATCCTAGTAAGCCAATTCCCATAGCAGCCTCTGCCATAATGTTGCCAGCCGACATGCTGACATGAACCTTGGCCTCACCGGTCCTGATTATCAGATAGTAGAGAAGACATCGTCTTGTTCGATGACAAGACCTTCTTTGACGAGCCCCCTCAAATGCGAAAGAGTCTGGTCGAGGACAAGAGATTCGGGTGCATCCGGAGCGTCTTTGTAGGCACTCAAGGCAATATCTCCCAAGCGATTTAACCCTCCGTTGACCGCATTCAAGACTTTGGCGTGACGTTCCATCCTGTGCTTCAATGTGCGTGATAGCAGCCTCATTGGCGCAGCACACACTGGGCCATGGCTGGGGAACAGGAGATTCGGATTCAAAGCAGAAAGACGTTCTAGCCCATTCATGTATTGGCGCATGTCTCCGTCAGCAGAGGGAACGAGTATGGTCCCAACCATGGTGACGTTATCTGCCGATAGCAGTCCTGATTTCGAGATTAGAGAAACCATGCCGGGGCAATGTCCGGGCGTCTCGATAACCGTCCATGGCAAGTTATCGCCGAGATCTATGATGTCCCCCTCTCTGATAACGGTCCCCCCGCCTATCGCAGCAAGCGTCTCGGAAGTACCGAGAACCTCGACATCTACAATTTCCTTAATTCTGGACCTATCTCCAATGTGGTCGGTATGGCGGTGAGTGTACAAGATTGACTTGATTCGCTTACCGCAGCTCTCTAGCTCGTTCAGACGTTCGACGATTATGGATCGGCCTTCTCCATCCTGTATCGCCGGATCGACAAGAAGCAACTCATCCCCCTGTCCGATTATGAAGCAGTTGGTATGGGTGGATGGCGGAAGTGTAGCAGTCGGTATAGGCAGGCACTCAACCCCCGGCGCGAACTCGATCTTATGGGGCCCCACTGGCGGCCTGTCTGCAAGATCGGAGAGAATCTCCAATATTCCTCGACCTTCTCTGCAACGGTCAACGATATCCCGCATGAAAGTGACCTGGGGGGGAGCCATCCTTGCCGACCCCTGCTCCCACTGTTCCAAGATATCCTCTGGATTCCACCATTTGAATTCCGTAAATTCACTCCTCCCCGGAGGGTGCTCAGGCTCTGGAGCATACTCGCCAAGATGGATGTGGTAGAATCTATTCGTGTACCTTACAGGGGCTAAAGGAGGGGTCGTCCGTTCAGTAACCAGCGAAGCCCCAGACGTATCCACGTGGACCATGCCCTCAGCCAATGCCTCAATCCAGGCTCCAGGCCCCTCAATCAGCTTCTTGCGTACATGAGGGGGGACAATCGCCCAAACCCCATCCTCATTTTTCGAGAGACCAGTCTCTTCCACAACCTCTCGGAATAGAGTTACCAGGGATTCCATGGATTGGATATCATCCCCCTGGACGGACCCTTTCCTCGCATATTCGATGTCTTCTTTCGAAACACCGCCTCCAGGGAATGCCCAGAACTCGGGAAAGGCCGGAACATCCGGATGCCTCAGACCCATAAGCATCCTAATCGAATCGGGCCCCCCTCGAGTAAGAACTGCGCTTGAAGCACGTCTTGGCGGCCGAGCAGGACGACGCTCGTAAAGACTCATGAATGACCGAAGGGATACGGGTTTCTAATCACATGTGTGACTCTAAGATACCTGAAAAGTGCTATCCGCCGTTTCTTGGAGGACCCTGTATGAACCCGGCCATCCTCGTCGCCACGGGTGGAGCATTGGGCGCACTTGGGAGATGGGCGATCGGCTCATTGAGTACCGGCGCTGCATTCCCGTGGGCTACCCTGGGGGTCAATCTGATCGGCTCGCTGCTGTTGGGCGTACTTGCAGCTGCATTCTCAAGCGGCTCAATCTCGAAGGATGCTGTCCTACTCTTGGGCGTCGGATTCATGGGGGCTTTTACGACGATGTCGGCATACTCATTCGAGGCAGTTGAGATGGGTGAATCTGGTGCTTTTGGCGCTTTAGCGGCTTATGTTGTGGTGACAGCACTGGGTTGCCCCCTGCTTGCATTGCTGGGATGGCGAGGCATGTCTCTGTTGATGTCCTAGCCCGCACAGTGCCGCAGCCCTGAAGTTAGGATGCCCCCCCTTGCGTCCATGGAACCCATAAGCGTGACCAATCGCGAGGTCGGTTCGGGTCGAGAGATCGCCTCGATTGAAATCCCGAGAATGGGTCTGGGGGTCTGGATGATGAATGACCCTGATGAGTGCAAGGACGCTGTAGCCAATGCAATATCGATTGGATATCGTATGATAGATACCGCAAGATCATATGGAAATGAGGTGGAGGTCGGAGAGGCGATTAGGGAATCCAAGATTGACACATCGGAAATCACAGTGGTCACCAAACTTCGCAGAATGCATGCGATCAGTTATCAATCTACGATTGAGCACTGTAAGATAAGCTTGGAAAAACTTGCAATGGATCAGATTGACCTCTATCTAGTACATGCCCCTCCAGAAGATCCGAGTGCGAGAGAGCCGGTTTGGAGGGCCATGGAAGACCTCTTGGAAGCAGGTCTCGTGAGAACGATCGGAGTCAGCAATTACGGCGTACACCATCTTCATGATCTTGAGTCGTATGCCAGGATACTGCCTTGCGTGAACCAGGTCGAGTTGAATCCCTGGATTCAGAGACCTGAGCTCCATTCAGCGACTCGTGAGATGGGTGCGATAACCATGGCGTACTCCCCTCTCGCAAGGGGTCAGAAGGCCAACGACCCGGAAATCTCGGAGATATCCAACAAGATAGGCTGCACGGGTGCGCAGGCCGCCATTCGCTGGTGTCTAGACCAAGGCGCGGTAGTCATACCGAAGTCCAGCGATCCATCCAGGCAGCGAGAGAATCTAGATTCCATGGGTGTCAATATCGACTCGATCAGAAACGAGATAGACATGCTGGACTCGAATCATGTCTCAGGATGGGACCCGACGGTGGAACCATGAGCCAGATAAGAGACCCAGAAACCATCGAAGAGGAGCTGGAGCTCTTCGCAGAGGCTGTGAGATTGGGCATCGACCCGTTCCCGCCGAAGCGAGAACGTGGGAGGATATTGCGCCTGTCTCTGGGATGGTTCATGATCATCATCATGCTCTCTTGGGTCTCGCAGTTCCTCTACAGGGCGCTGTGAGTTGGGATGGGAACAAACAAATCAAAGAACCCTTTCCGGCGTAGCATGCCGAAATACATGTATTCAGGAAATTACACTGCGAAAGGTGCCGCTGGTCTGTTGAATGACGGGGGCAAAGCAAGAGAAGAGGAGGCTGAGAAAGCCGCTGCCTCCATGGGGGGCTCCCTAGAGGCATACTACTGGTGCTACGGGGAAATGGACTTCATGATGATCATCAACGTCCCATCCGAGGAGATGGCGATCAAGTTCTCTCTGCATGTTGGCGCCTCAGGAGTCTTCAACGGTAAGTTGACTCCCTTGATATCGGTCGACACTATGGAAGCCGCGACATCCACGGAATTGCCCTTCATCAGGCTTCCCGGCGAGTAAAATTCCAACTGGAATTGGTAGTCCCGCCCGGATTCGAACCAGGGTCATGGCATCCAGAGTGCCATATGATGGACCACTACACTACGGGACTTCGAACCTGCGGTGAGCGGTTTTGTATTTCAACGAACCCATGATGGTCTAAAGGACATATCATGCCCTGAAGCGAGCCATGATTTCCTCATGCTTCTCCCGATCCGGCCTCAGCATATCCGGCGGAAGGTCGCACAGGGGGGTGTCCACGAGACCCTGATCCTCGTCGGCCGTCGGCATCTCGGTGTTATGGTGGAGAAGGCCCGTCACATGCTTCTTGTCGACCTCAGCGTCGTGGAGGGCTGCGATTGCCGCAGTCGGGTTGGTGTGGTCGTATTCCGAGGATAGCGTCTCGAGCCGGAGGACGCTCCCATCGAAGAGTTGCACGTCCTCATACCCTCCCTCCGGGATATCCACCTCGTTGAGAGGCTGGAAGTGGTGGATGTAGTCGATACCATGGAGTTCCTCGCCGTGGTCCTTCACATATCCGTACGAGCTGTAGGATTCGTCGTTATTGGCGAAGGTCACGCAGGGGGAGATCACGTCGATTACGGCCATCCCCCTGTGACTCAGAGCGGCCTTCATCAGGGCTGTCAGCTGCTTCTTTGCACCGGAGAAGGACCGCGCGACGAATCCGCATCCGAGATTGATGGCGAGCTTGCACATATCGATTGGGGGCTGCTCGTTCGGTGCACCCTTGCGCTTCTTCGACCCCTTCTGAACGGTCGCGGAGTACTGCCCCTTGGTCAGCCCATAGACCCCGTTGTTCTCGATGATGTACACCATGTTCAGATTCCTCCTTATCGCATGGATGAACTGGCCGATGCCTATGCTGGCCGAGTCGCCGTCGCCCGATACCCCCAGATACACGAGATCCTTGTTGACCATATTCGCACCAGTTGTGACCGAGGGCATCCGACCATGGACTGTGTTGAAACCATGCGACTTCCCGAGGAAGTAGGCAGGGGTTTTCGAAGAGCAGCCTATGCCGCTCATCTTCGCTATTCTGCTCGGGTCGATACCATTCTCCCAGCAGGCCTGGATTATCACCCCTGAGATTTGATCGTGACCGCAGCCGGGGCAGAGGGAGGAAGGACCTCCAGTGTAGTCGCTTTTCGGAAGATCAATGACATTCAGTTTCACGGGCCTCATGGCTTCACCTCTCCAAGGGTCTCCAGAATCATATCCGCATATATCCTTGCGCGCGGAGGCATGCCGTCCGAGTATGCAACGCTGGATATCCTTGAGGCTAAATCGTTGGGAAGCTCCTTTCTCAAGACCCCGTATAATTGCCCATCTCGATTAATCTCGAGCACAATGACCCTTTCATGCCTCTCGATGAAACTCTCGACATCCGGGTGGATAGGCATGGCGCGAATGCGACATTGACTCACCTTCAAGCCGGTCTGCTCAATCATATCATCAATCTCCTGAATCGTGTTCTCCATTGACCCCATGTAGATGATGCCCACGTCCTGATTTTCCTCTTCCCTAATCACGGGCGCTGGAAGATCCGCTCTGGAATTATCGATCTTCCTCTTCAAGCGCATCATCAACTTCCTGTAAACATCCGGCTCCTCGCTGTAGATTCCGTCTTCGTCATGACCTGTCCCTCGGTATAGGATAGGATCCAGGCCCGACCCTGGCAGAGTTCTGTATGGGACCCCGTCGCCGTCGACATCTCTGTACCGGCCGTAGTTTTCGATCGCAGAAACTTGCTCTGCTGTACGTAGGACCTTGCCGCGATCGATCTCTTCCGACGGGTACTCGAAACCGGTGCATACCCAGTTGTTCATTCCGAGGTCAAGGTCCGAGAAACCGAACACCAGAGTCTGATAACGCTCAGCATATTCGAAAGCCCTCCAACCGTATTCGAAGCATTCTTCCACAGTTCCAGGTATGAGAACGATATGCTCGGTATCTCCGTGACTTGCTTCTCTCAGGAGATTAAGGTCGCCTTGCTGGGTGCGTGTCGGGAGTCCCGTGGAGGGTCCGACCCTGTTCACATCCCAAATGACTCCGGGAACCTCTGCGAAATATGCCAAGCCGATGAATTCAGACATCAGGGAGATACCCGGTCCGGAGGTGCAGGTCATGCCTCTCCCCCCGGCCCATCCTGCTCCAAGAACCATGCCTGCAGCTGCAAGCTCGTCCTCAGCCTGAACCACGGCGCAGGTAGACTCTCCATCGCTCGTATCTCTTAATTCGGGCAACCATTGAATGATTCCCTCTGCCACCGAAGATGATGGTGTGATAGGGTACCAAGATAGCATGTTTATGCCGCCATATATGGATCCGAGTGCTACGGCCTCATTGCCATCCACAAGGAAGGTATCCTCGTCCTTCTCCCGCGCCTCGACGACATGGGGGCTTTCCCAATCAATCCCTTCAGCAGCCATGGCACGTCCTTCTTCTATGGCTCTGAGATTTACCTCGACCGCCGACGACTTGCCCTTGAACTGCCTGTTCACAGCACGCTCCAGAGCATCCTGTTCAATACCGATTAGGTGTTGAATCACGCCGACATAATACATAT
>Ga0209503_10000966_pt1 | contig 15658 bp, 22 predicted proteins | sample SouAtlMetagenome_2_FD_187448 | JGI IMG/M metagenome (GOLD analysis project Ga0209503, IMG submission 187448) | Marine eukaryotic phytoplankton communities from Atlantic Ocean - South Atlantic ANT15 Metagenome (SPAdes) (version 2) | ecosystem: Environmental > Aquatic > Marine > Oceanic | place... | reverse complement strand
ATAATGACCGATTTTTGAAAAAAAAAAAAAATTTACCCCCATAATATATAAAACAGTTAGGACAATTGATAGGAAAGCCGTACTTGATAGTATAGAAGTTTTCCGTTAATTTAATGCTAAGCCCTATGCTAGTAATTGTGCTGCTATGCTAAAAAAGGCGTTGTACTCAGCGTAATCTAATTTCCCTATCAACTTTTTAGAGGCTGATGTGTCCATCGTACCGTGCTGTGTCTATGTTAATTCATGGGGACAAGGTATAACCTAGGGGGACAATATACATACACATGGTAAAATACACAAAATGGTAAAATGTTGTTCTAATTGTAAAAAAACTAAGGGTGATGACCAGTTTAACTCTATTAACTTCCGTAGAAAAAATGCAGTGGTGAAACAATGTTTACAATGTAGATTATATAATGTTAAGTCAGATAAAAAGCGATCGAAACCTTATCAAGACATGTGGAACAAATGGAAGAAGAATCCATGTTGCGAGTGCGGTTTAATGTTTCCACATGTTATTGAGGCAGACCATTGTATGAACAGAGGCAAAAAAATACACATGTGTAGTTTAATTGGTCCTTACTGGAGTAGAAAACCTATGATACAATATAAAATGGAACTGGATAAATGTATACCTTTATGTATAATGTGTCATAGGAAGAAGACTCAAGAGGTGAACACTATTCGTAAGATGTTAAGTAACAATGAGAAAAAATACAAACAACAACATATTCGACTAAAAAAGGGGAAAGAATTTATATATTCACATAAAATAGGTAAAGAATGCGCATGGTGCGAGAGAAAATGCACAGAAGATAATGCATGCGGGTTTGATTTTGATCATATTGACGAGAATAATAAACACAATAAAATATCCAGCATGTGGTCATGTTCACACAAACGCATTCTGGAAGAAATCAACAAGTGTCAGTTACTGTGCGCGATATGTCACAAATTGAAGTCCAAATATGGATATGTGAAGGAGACGGTTCCACATCATTTAAAATTACAGTATATAAGTGATATCGAAGGTTTAGAAATGAGTGATATTACGCACGATAGATTTTTCTCATTGACAGATCAATGTATTTATGAACCACCACAGCGAACACCAGAATGGTTTGCATTACGCGCACCTTTATCCGGCAGTAAATTAAGTAATTTCTTATTCTGTAAAGATGATGAGGAGCGTGTCAAATGGTATGAGGAAGTATTCGAGGGTAGACAACGTGATCCATTCACAGAGGAACAAAAGGGATGGATGGAATGGGGTCGCGAACACGAGGATGGAGCACTCGTAGAGTTCCTAAACAAGATGACAAATGTGATGGCATTCGAGGCACCATGTAGGAAGCATTCTTCATGTGATTGGTTATCCGCAACACCTGATGGTCTCTACCAGATTTATGATGAACGGGCAGATGATTTAGTGGTATTAGAAGAAGGTATTATTGAGATTAAGTGTCCAGCGAGAAAAAAGAAATGCAATAAAAAGGTGACATATTACTATGTCCCACAGATGTTTTTGGAAATGGCATGTACTGGGAAGAAGAAGGCAATATTTATCTCATGGGGACCCAAAATGTTACGTGCATGGAAATTACAATGGGACGATGAATACTGGAGAATCTTATGCAATATGATGTGGAATTTTAAAGATACTAAAAATGGTAGTGATTGGGACTCATTTCAACTATGTCAGTTTGAGTTAAAACGAGCATGTCATCGAGTGGTAGAGTCAGCAGTACCTTTATATCCGGGTGATGGGTGGGATTTAAATTAAATTTACACTATATAAGTACCTATTTTATATATAAATGAAAGTAAAAGAGATATATGATCAGTTATCAGATAAAATAAAAAGAAATATTACAGATGAATTTAAAGATGGATTTATACAAAGAATAAGTTATGGTCAACTCCAGAATAATAATCTACCTCACTATACCACCAGTAATGATGATATAACGACAATTACTATGGAAAAATCCGCGGAAAAATATATGGATCTGGGAGTATGTCAGGAATATGCACAACTGGTGTTGTATATCATGCGAGGTTGTAAAAAGGAAGAAAAACGTACACCACAAGCAATATTTCATGAACTCAATGTGTTAAACACTAGGAGATCAGATAGATCATCTAACAAAATACATATTGAATGTCATAATGGTATGATATTGGGTAAAGTTGTATATCGTTTAGATATGTCTATCCCTATACGAATTAATAAAGAATGGCGTAAAATAATTAAAATTGATGATGTTGAAATCAACAATCAAACAAAAAAGACGATTAAAGAGTATATAAAAAAGAAGGGGGGTGATATCTATGTGACACACGAATGGATAAATCAGGATATATTTAAAGATATATTGGCGAATAACAGTCCCACTAAGAAAAGAAAAATAACGTCACCGGACCCATCGTCACCAGTATCACCAGTATCAGTGATGGAAACAAATGAATTAACCACTGGTACTTATTTTATTGGTGATCATAAGATTTCTATCGAGGTACCTAAAACGAATACATTTATTATCTATGCGTATAGAATTAAGACAGAATGTATGGGTATAGAAGAATATAAATATCTATATGTTGGTCAAACAGAGCAATCGTTATCCGACAGAGATAAACAGCACCGTACGCAAAATCAAACTGATTTTGATATATCCTTATCATCGCAATTTAAAGATGCAGAATGTGTACAATTGGATATTAATAAAAAAGCAATTAAAGAAGATGCACGGTGTTCATGGGCGGATGAGAGAGAATGGTATTATACATGTAAGTATCATACTCTAAAATGTGATCCTATTAATCCATATGGGATGAACAGTGCGAGAGCACCTAGGCATAAGCAAACGGAGGGAAAATGGAAAAACCAAATAGCGAGTTTAATCGAGTTACAAGAAGTATACAACACTGCGGTAGAATTAAAATAATTATCCTATATTAATTGTTATATCTTATTTTATATGTCTAAAAAACCGGAAGATTTTAAGTCTTATCAAGATTATTTCCAATCCGTATATGTACCACAGAAACCCAAAAAGATTACATTAGATGATAGAATAAAACAAGCAGTTTTAAATTACATGGATAGTTTTACACAAAAGCAGATGGAATCTAAACCACTAGACTGGTGGTATAATAATATTAAAGAGTATGTCATGAAGGCATTATCATTAAAAAATAGAAAAAAACTAAGGAAACGAATAAAGTATTTATATTTGGAGGAACTACTTAAGTTGGAAAAATCGTGGAAGTATGTACCACGTAAAGTTAGAAAAGCTAAGAAAAAGGGGGAAGAGATATTTGTATACGGAGAGGAAGACAATGGTACCCCAGAATCCGTCCATGAAAAATTAATGAAGGGATTAGATAAAATACATAAATTAAAAATGTAACCTATATTAAGTATTGTATATTATTTTATAGTATGGGTAGTAAAGCAGGTGGTGAAGCAACAAAAGCATTAAAAAGTACAACCGGACAGAAATTTTACGTGCCTAAAAAAACAAGAGATGAATATAAGGATAGTAATAGGATTACGATGACCCGTGAACAAGGAGAACAATACAAAAAAAAGCAACGACAAAATAAGAAGGCAACAGGAAAACATTGGTGGCAACGAGTATTTAAAAAATATGAAGAGGAAGAGGAAGATGATTTCCCCAAATTAAAATTCTAAAGTATAAGATTTTTCACTAGCATACTATATATAGATAAATATATAAAATAAATGGGCGGATCAGACGACGACGAAGAAACTGGACTTCTAAATACAAGAAAAACAAAATATTTTAATAAAGTAAAGGCAGATGAGGTAGAATCATTCATACGTTCTTCCTATTATATTTGTATATTATTATTCATGTTATTGGGCATAGGCGTAGCAGGTACCGTGTTTGGCGGTGTGTATAAGCATGCTCCATTGACAGAGAATATATTAATTACAATAGCTGGACCTGTTTATTTGGTATTATTCTTAATATTGTTATGTTGTGGTAGACAGACAATACTGAGGATAGCTCTGGTGGTATTGATAACAACGTTTGTAGCGTTCTTAAGTGGGTTTCTATGTGGTGCTAATTTAAAAATGGTAGCACAAACTTTAAAAGATAGTTAACGTAAATAATATAAAACTTTTAATGGTACTTCAAATACTCTTCCTGCATGTATATCAGGGGATAGTATGACTACTTTCGCTATCCATCTTGTACTTAAATTCATACGTGTATTTAATACTCCATGTCTAAATGTCTCTATTCTCGCTTCCATTAGGTCATCAAACATTTGAAATTGTACTATATCTCCTATTTGTGGTACTTTAGGTGGATCAAAATTCCCAGAGTATACCAATCCTTGTGCGGGTGGTTCTGCTGCTGGGGAATTTGTTAATAATGTGAAATTGGATCTAGATTGTCTCATTTCTAAATGGTAAACAATCTATTTATATAACTTAAAATTTAATATTTTTTGCATATTTAGTAATCAAATAAATCATTTTTTTTTTACATATATAAGATCCAAAATATTCTATTACTCATGCAAGTTATCAATCGCGCCGGTGAAGCTGAACAGTTTGAAAAAAAGAAATTACGTAAATTTATACAGCATGCTGTTAATATAAAACCAGAATTAACATCAGTGGACATATGTAAATTGCTGAATCAGGTAAATAAAGGCATGGGTGAAAATATGCAAACTACTGATATTGCCCCATACATTGCTGAAACAGCTAGTAGTAATTCACCACATTCGTATCACTATAGTTTATTGGCTGGACGCATAGAAATTCTAAATTTACATACTCATACGGATCCCTCCTTTACTAAATCTATGTTAAAATTAACACCTCTACTTAAAGAGCAGTTTGTAGAGAAAATCGAGAATTATAACTACGATATTCATATTCGACACGAAAAAGATTTCCAGTATGATATTATAGGAATACGTACCTTAAAACGTTCTTACCTTCTACGGAATAAGAGTGGTATTATAGAGAGACCACAGTACATGCTCATGCGTGTCGCTCTATTTCTCAGTGATACTCCACCACAAGCTATTAAATTATATAATATCTTATCGGACGGATGGTACACCCATGCAACACCAACATTATATAATGCTGGTTTAAAACAACATCAATTAGCATCGTGCTTTTTGATGTCTATGAAAGAAGATTCAATAGATGGTATATACAATACATTAAAGGATGTTGCTTTAATAAGCAAATCTGCTGGTGGTATTGGTATATCAGTCAGTAATATCAGGGCTAAAGGAACACCGATAAAGGGGACAAATGGTACAAGCAATGGGTTAGTTCCTATGTTAAAATGCTTCAACTCGACCGCACGTTATGTTGATCAGGGAGGTGGTAAACGAAAAGGTTCTTTTGCTATCTATATTGAGCCATGGCATAAAGATGTACAAGATGTATTAAAATTGAAGCTTAATCATGGGGATGAAAACGAGCGTGCTAGAGATTTATTTTACGCCCTATGGATTCCTGACTTATTCATGAAACGGGTAGAAGCAGACAGTGATTGGACTCTATTCTGTCCAACAGAGGCACCTAAACTACAAGATGCTTACGGGGCTACATTTGATCAGTTGTATCATGAGTATGAACAGGCTAATCTAGGTACGAAAATTAAAGCACGAGACTTATGGTTCCAAATATGTACTACACAAATAGAAACTGGTACACCTTATTTACTATACAAAAATGCATGTAATTCTAAGTCTAACCAGCAGAATCTAGGTACTATTCGGTCATCTAATTTATGTTGTGAGATAGTAGAATACCATTCTGACAAGGAAACTGCTGTATGTACTTTAGCTAGTATAGCATTGCCTAAATTTGTGACGCCACATGGATTCAATTTTGATAAATTGATCGAAATATCTGGTATTGTAACGGAGAATTTAAACCGTGTTATTGACAAGTCTTCTTATCCTACTAAGGAAGCTTTAAATTCAAATATGAAACATAGACCAATTGGTATAGGGGTTCAAGGTTTAAGTGATGTGTTACAGATGATGGGATATCCGTTTGACTCACAAGAAGCATTGGATTTAAATCGTGATATATTTGAAACTATTTACTATGGAGCAGTGAAGAAAAGTATTGAGTTAGCAAAAAGAGATGGTGCGTATAGATCATTTGAAGGCTCCCCTGCTAGTGAAGGTAAATTCCAATTTGATTTATGGGGTATTAAACCATCTGGTAGATTTAGTTGGAGTCTTTTAGCTATGGATATGATGAGAAATGGACTTCGTAATTCATTATTGACAGCACCTATGCCTACTGCTTCTAGTGCACAAATCCTAGGAAATACTGAATCATTTGAACCACGTACATCTAATATGTATGTTAGGCGTGTACTCAGCGGAGAATATGTTATTATTAATAAATATTTACAGATGACGTGTGAAAAACTAGGTATGTGGGACTCTAAATTGGTGAACAATATCATGCAAAATAAAGGTTCTGTTCAACATACCAATTTACCGGATGAGGTCAAAAAAGTTTTCAAAACTTCGTGGGAAATTTCCCAGAAAGATGCAATTAACATGGCAATAGCTAGAGGTCCATACATTGATCAATCCCAGTCCTTAAATCTATATTTAGAATCTCCAACGGTCGATCAATTAACAAGCATGCACTTCTATGCGTGGAAGTCAGGTTTGAAAACTGGACAGTATTATTTAAGGACTAAACCTAGGACTAGTCCTGTTGCATTTACGGTGGATGTCATGGAGTGCGAGGCATGTAGTGCGTAGGGACAAAGTAGAAACATAGCATGTAATAATCAAAAATATAAAAATATATAAAATAAAGATAAAATGATCCGATCACCTTTTTTACTATTTATACCTTTAATCTATTCTGATGTAAATGACTACAGTACTTACACCCAGAAAAAAAAGTACAACACGCATTATAAAAAGCAATATGTACCAAAAATCAGAAAACGTCAACAACCAACACATTATGACAGAAAAGACATGCACCATACGCGCGGTTATTCCAGAGGACGCAATTAATCATATAATAAGTTTTATACCAAAATGTAAGGAGTGTGAGACATATGGGTTTGAATTTAAAGAGGGATATTTATGTATAGAGTGTCAATATAAAAATTTAAATATACATATTTAAGTCATATTTTTTTTCTTCTTCTACAAAATAATTATCCATTGCTTCCTTTATATGTTCATAGGATAAATGTTTTGATTGTCTTTTTTTCATCCAGTTGACCTTAGAATAACATAGCTTCGCTTGGAAACATATATTTTCCGTGTCTCCACCCGCATTTTTAAATTTATCATAATATTCTTCAAATAATTTTTCACATTTTTTATGTACAGACCAGCCACAAATGGATAGCTGGCGTTGAAATATTTTAAACAGTTGTTTCGCTGTATATTGTTTAATGGAGAAAAACCAACCAAATCTTCTTTTTAAACCGGGATTGGCATCAAAAAAGTGTGTTTCTAGGTTATCTTCATATCCTGCTATAATAATGATAGTGTTTGATTTTTCTTCACCCATAAAAGCGTTGAGTTGATCTAATGCTTCTTTTCCGTATTCATCTTTATCCCCATTCATTAGTGAGTAAGCTTCATCGATAAATATAACACCACCAGCATATTTATTCAATAATTTGCGGGTTTTGTTTGAAGTATGACCCATGTACGATCCCACAAAATCACTTCTATGGAGAATAGTAAATGGCATTTCATCATCAAAAATATCTAACGATATCCATATATTGTATAATATTTCAGCTACTGTTGTTTTACCTGTACCGGGTGGACCTTGTAACACTGTGTTTAAAAAATGCTGGTCTAATTTCCCTCCGGTCGTAATAATAAATTGTATTTGTGAAACAATTGATTTTTTAATGTCTTCCATACCAATCATTTGGTTTAAAGTTTTCAAGTGCTTATTTAACTTCTTAAACCGGGGTAATTTACGGGTATAACGCATTAATTCGTCTATAGCAGAGTCGTGTTTTCTTTTTCGTTTTTTAGCTAACATGATGGTATAAATTATTTGGGGGACATATTTATAGTCGTTTCACATTTAGGACATTCTTTTCTATATTTCACTGATGTTTCAATGCATTCACGATGAAAAAGACAGTTACAATTTTTAAGTCTAATTTTATCACCATATCGTTCTAAACATATACAACAGCGGCTATTAGAATAGTTTTCTGTGCCATATACATGGAAGTTACCTTCGGGTTTTATATCATTATAATATTGGTTCAAGGATTCAGATGTCATAGCTAAAAATTGTATATGTGCATTAGCAACCGGTATAGACACGGTTATTGTATTCCATTGAGCGTCCTCTCTTTTCCATTTCTTTCTAATTTTAAAATCAATATGAAAAGAGGTGGGTACAACACCATATTGTTTAAGATAACTATCATACCATTCAACAATAGTTTTATTAATATTATTTACAATGGGACAACAATGTTCCCTAAATATATAGAAAGGCATTATACATATGTATTAATTTAAATTACTTTTATACTATTTACTAATATACTAACGACTGCTTCCATAATACCATACTTTGTACCAATATCCTCTCATTCCTAAGCGTAATGCAACAGAAACAAAATAAACAAACGATTCTGTATATAATGTCAATAAAAAGAAACATCCCCATTCAATTATTTCCAAAATATAATTAGGAGCCACTAGTCCATGATTAAAAAAAAGATGAAAATATTCTATCATGACATCTTTTCGTATATATTTTCCTAACCCTTCAACGGGTTTACCTAATTCTTCTCTATTGACATTACACCAAATATCATAATACCCATTTAGTATGAGTGATATAGAAGCTGCACATAACCATGCTAGATGATATAATTTGAAGGGTTCGGTTATATTATGGATCATATGACCGAACATAATACCAACAAACATATTAAACGATGCATAAAATAAGGAGACTAAGAAAGACGTTTCTTTCGGATCTTTATATGATAATCCTATCCATAATTGTGATACAATAGACCTCCATGTGAAATGTACACACAAAAATGTAAATATAACGCTACCCAACGTTCCTTGTGGTGGTGTTAATGTACATTGTATAACCAATGCTATTAAAGCGAATATATTCGCAAATACAGTTGATATTCTATTTGGAATCTGTAATGGTAAATCTTTAATATTGTAACAAAATCTCCCATATGGTAGTGGTATGAATGCGCCTAATAAAAATAGAACACCGGTATAAGATAATACAATGAATTCAAACATTTAATAAAATTTATATATAGTTTTATAGTGAAAAAAATCAGTAGGATACAACTTGTAATAAACAATGCCATATCCACGATTTATTTTCTACACCGGTTACCTTTATAAAATGATTAACAAAATTTTTCATCCATAATAGATCATTTTCATTGTACTTCTTTTCTCCCCAATGCACACCTGTATATTTATACCTTACAGGTAAATTATTCATTTTTAACCATGCAAAATAAGTTTCGCGGTTAAATGTTTGAGTAAATTGGAGGTAATCTGGATTATAAGGTGTGTACTGTGGTACTGTCCATGTTTCAAAATTACACTTTCGAATATTTAAAAATAACAAGTGCTGGTCAAAATACCACTCGCACATTTCAAATAAATTGTCGTGTATTTGTTTCTGCATTTTATCAGATATATGACCTTCAGTAGTTTCTTCATTGTCACTACTTGATTCAACATCGTACATGTGGTATGTAAAGTATTTGCGAGGCATATTACCCGTTTATTAAAGAATATATTATATTTATAGATTATATTTTAGGCATCCCTGTAGGTACAACATATCTACTTTGTCCCCTTCCTCTAAATTTTTTTCTACGGACACGCTCCTTCTTCGGATATGGATTGATAGGAGGAGGTTTAGCTATAATTATACCGTAAAATGTACTTAACCAAAAATGCTTGAGTGACAATATAGCATACAGTATCGATAATATACCATATGTTATATCCCATTCTCTACAACCATAGTATGCTTCATTTCTTACAAGAAATAATATTCCGGCACTAGCATATAGTATAAGTCGTGGGATATATAAACACCGTTCATTTGGATCCCCGGGTTCCTGATCAAATCCAGAATAATAATCTACTATATAAAATCCACCAACAGCAATAAATATAACTAAAGTTACACCAGTAGCATTACATTCTTTTTCTGCGCATTCATTTATAGTTAACATATCGTTACAATTTTTGCGTGTTATTTCCCAGAATGCTACTATAGTTATACATAGTATAAGATGTATAATTTCGGTAAAGTTTGGGTAATTATTTAATTTGGGTCCTTCAATTGGCACAACTTTTGTAATTTCTACCGCGTATGCTTCTTCTGGTGGTAATTTGTCTGTTTTAATTTTATATACAGCCATATATTTATATGGTAATTGATATTTATAGTAATTATTCGTCGTTATTTGTAACAGGTGGTTTTTTTATTGCATCAATTATATTTTGTAGAGGGGGTATGGTGAAGGTTTGATCTAAGTAAATTCCAGTAACAATTCCAATTATAAACCAGAACATTTTAAAATAATTAATTATTATATTTATACTATCGTTCTAATAAATGAAACAAATTTTTACACGCTTCTCTATTTGATCTACTTCTCCTATCTCTGACGGATAATGTAGTATCATCTTTATATGTTGCAGTAACATAGAAATAATAACCATTGTATCTACATGATATATTTTTATATACATGGGGTTCATATCTATATCTCAGTATCAGTATCCTCCTCGTCTCGAGTTGCTCCTTCATAATCATTTGTAGTTTGACTAAATCCTTCACTAGTAGAAACCTTCCTATTATCCTGAGTAAATCCGACGGCAGGATTGTCAATGACACCGCCGTTGACTCCATCGTCATATTCTGAAGAATTGGGACTTTTTATACCCAACATTGTCAACGAATGACATATTTCTTCCTTGTACTCATCATGATCTCTACGCATCATATATATTTGATCATTTAAAGCGGTTAATGCTTTTGTATTATATTCTAAAATTTCAGTTAATAACACATTCGTTTGTTGAAACTGTTTTAGTAGATCAACTAATAATTTATTTCTCATATCGTCTGCTGACATCCACTGAGACATTTATTATGCATATAACGTCTTATATACTCTTAATTCAAAATCTCTACCATGGTATAAATGATATGTAACAGGTGATAACCAATGGTCTGTTTCACATAATACCTTATCCCCCGTTTTAAATTCCCACCATACTTCCTGCTTTTCTCCATCTAAACAAGTGTAAATATCATTCTTTTCTTTCCAATAAATAAGGTCATAAAACCTAGGTGCACCATAATTATTCCTTGTTTGACGTCTTAATCTGGGGAATTCACCATCCTTAAGTGTACAGGGTACGAATCCAAATGGTGATCCCTGTAATACCTTTCGCATACGCCACCATCGTACTATTTTATCTGCATATTTACTTAATAATATTGTTCGATTCATTTTATGTATAATTATTTTATTTATATATTGTCTCTACCTTGTCCCCACGGGCGAAGGGGACAAACTTAATATAGAGCAGTATAAATAATAATATATATATTTCAAATGGAAATAACTAGATGTCCTTCCCCGGCAACTATCGCTTCAAAATTGAATGCGATCATCAAATCACCCACTAAAAACCACTCTTGTGATTTTAGAACATGTGATATTGAAAATTTATCGGTGGAAATACATAAAGTGAATGGTAAATTTGTTATTTTGTGTAAGTATATTAAACCTCCAGAGGGAATAAGTAAGGATACCTTATATAAAACCATTTATTCTATTTACCTATGTAGGAACACTGGTAAGATACACTATTGTCATCCCCAATGCGACGGCGGTAGAATCACCAATAATGACAATTGTAATGTATGTTGTGTTTCAGGTGTACAATATGAGTCAGAGACTGTACGGTCGTGGCAAATATCATCCCGTTGTGTACCGACAGTTATACAAGACAAGCGAGATCCAAACATGTTTAATAGAGATTCTGAAGGTCGTGTTATTAAGAAGGGGGTACATAATATTAAAATTACACAATGTATTATCATTGCGAATGAATTTTTACATCGATTGTTGTTTTCTAGGACTAGGATGCAATGCGAAGAACATAAATATAGAGAAAAAAAGAAACATGCGGAAAAAGTAGTTAATAAGTACCGGAGGTATTGTGACCGTCAAAATAAACCAAAAAATTATATACATATATTGACTATATACATTCATGCATTGAATCAGAAGCAGACATTTACATCATTAATATGTAAAACAAAAAAAGAACAAGAAAAAATAGTGAATCAATATACCCAACAAATAATAACATATTGGAAAATGTTTCTAAATAAAACACTGACACAAAATAATACATTTTCGTTTAAAATATTTGCACCGGCGTGTTTATATATTATGAGAAGTGGTTTAATGATGGGAGGTGTATTTATCATAGAGAAAAGTCGTTATTTAGAGTCAGCATTACCAGAGGCAAATGGTTTACATTTATATAACATTAATAAACCTAGTTTAACACAGGGACAAAAACATATATTAAAGTGCATAAGAGAAACAGTGGAAAATAAAATATTAACACCACAACAGTTAAAAGATTTCTGTGAAGTTGAAAAATCAAAACTAAGTATATAAATATAATATAATTTATAATAAATGTCGTTAAGTAAAGGATTACCCAATTTAGGTAATACCTGTTATATCAATAGTATATTACAATGTCTACGATTTACAAGACCATTAGTGTATTCTTTAAAGAAATTCACCGACGAGGTGACACCATTTATTGATTCATTAATAGATTTGTTATTTGCAGGTGCACCTGTCAATGTATTACACCAGTTTATTCGATCTTTAGCACGAACACCTGAGTTCAAATTAATGAGACAATGTGACGCACATGAGTTATATTTATATCTTATTGATAATTTGTACGAGAAACTTCATAAACCAAACCCATTTAAAGGTAAACTAAAATCAACTATAACATGCACAGACTGTGAACATAAATCAGAGACATATACACCATTTATATCCTTATCAGTACAAATACCAGACCACCAGTATTTGGCAACAGGTGTCACTGTACAAGAATTATTGGATGAATTTTGTGATTGGGAAGTGTTGGAAGATTACATAGACTGTGAAAATTGTAAAGTAAAAAAACAATCCACAAAAGGAATAACTATAGAAACTCCACCCGTAGTATTAGTTGTTCATTTAAAACGTTTTCAAGGTATAGAAAAAATACATACACCAGTGGATCTAACAAATAACGTCTTCATAGGAGACGTCGAATATCAATTGTATGCGACTTGTAATCATTCAGGTGGAACAATGGGTGGTCATTATACCGCATGTTGTAAAAAACGAGATAGTTCATGGGTAGTGTGTAATGACATGAATGTTAACCCGATATCGGTTATACCTGATTCATCTGATCGACCCTATGTTTTATTTTTTAATAAAGTATATAAGCAATAATTTTTATATTGTATAATGTCTGTTTTAACTACCGAAAACCCTAATCGATTTGTCCTATTTCCTATTCAATACCCTAAGTTATATAAATTTTACAAAGATCATATTGCTTCGTTCTGGACTGTTGACGAGCTAGATCTATCACAAGACCCAGTAGACTGGAAAAAACTAACTAAAGAAGAGCAAAATTTTATATTGTGTATTTTAGGGTTTTTTGCCGCATCCGATGGTATTGTAATCGAGAACTTAGTAACCAATTTTTGCTCCGAAGTACAATTACCTGAAGCTAGAGCCATGTATAGTTTTCAAGCTGCCATGGAACAAATACATAGTGAGACTTACTCATTGTTAATTGATACCCTAGCGTCCAATAAACAAAAAGGAGACTTATTCAATCATATTGATAAGCACCCCGGGACGAAAGCGAAGGCTAAATGGGCATTAGATTACATGTCTAAAGAAATATCATTTTCTAAAAGACTTATTGCATTTGCATGTGTCGAAGGTATTATGTTCAGCTCTAGTTTCTGTGCTCTATTTTGGTTAAAGAATAGGGGTCTGTGCCCGGGGTTAACCTTCAGCAACGAACTCATTTCACGTGATGAAGCTCTACATAGAGATTTTGCTATAGAAATGTACAAGATGTGTGATCAAATGACTCAAGAAGAAGTAATGAAAATAGTTCAATCTGCTGTAGATACAGAATTGATATTTGTGAAACATTCATTGCCTAAAAACTTAAAGGGAATGAATTATTCTATGATGTCCGATTATGTTCAATTTGTAGCGGACCACCTACTCGCTAGTTTGGGTTACAAGAAACATTTTAACACAAAAAATCCATTCCCATTTATGGATATGATATCTTTAGAAGGAAAAACTAACTTTTTTGAAAGAAGAGTATCAGAATACAGTAGACCATCTGCCGCGTCATTTTCATTAGAATCTGCTTTTTAAATAATTAATTTTAATTTCACTCTCAATGTTTCACTCCATGATGTGGGTTCCATGTCTTTATATGTTAAATCGTGGTTTAATATTGTATATTTCTTTTTTGGAATCTTATAAAATACGTATCTATACCCACGGTGTAACGGATCATATACTCTATCACCTATGACCGAATAATAATTATATATAACTCCTTTATCTTTAAGTAATTTGTGTTTCATACGTATTATTTCATCTACACGCTTAACACCCATTAATCCCCCATCTGTCATGATCGCATCAAATGATTTTTCCCCATATCTACGTAGTAAATTTTCCCATGTACTAACACGGAATACATCTCCCTTATTTGCACCGTCAAATCCAACGGTTGTATATTTATTTATAAACCCACATTCCTCAACCTCCTCTTCAGAACATCCGACGAATAACCACATTTATCTACAATGTGATTGTTTAAATACTCTATTTTTTGTTCAAGCTCTTTAATCTTTATCTTTAACTTAATATTTTCTTGACGTATTTTATTCTGGAAAATGACCTGCTCTACAGACAACATCTTACGCATTTCTAACTCTGACATTTGTATTATATATCATTTAATATATACTAGTTACACTGCCACTACCTCACCTTTTTCACTCACGCTCGCGATAGTATAGAAATGAGGAAAAAAGGTGGGAATCGTAATATATAAACTCCCCATATGCACACGAAATTTTATATCAGTCCATACTACGCCACGCGGGAGTTCATAATCAAAAATAACATTACCTTCGCTTAATGGTACACCATCGTAAGAAGACTCCCTGATCATCATAGAATGACCATCACCTGAAACATCATATGCTGTTAATGGTGTTAATGGTACAAGTATTTCTATACTACTCTTCACCTGAGGTTTATTCCAATATGGATCTAACATTGTAGGTTGACCTTGTGCATAGTTCAACATAATTATTAAGGTTAATATACTCAGTTTCATTTTATAAATCACGCACCATATTTATAATACGAATACTATTAAACTCGTGGGGACAAACTAGAATATATGGGGACAAACTACAGAAATATAAAATAAATAAAAAATAAACAAAAAGATATATAATAAAACTAAAATA
>Ga0209503_10000965_pt1 | contig 15669 bp, 14 predicted proteins | sample SouAtlMetagenome_2_FD_187448 | JGI IMG/M metagenome (GOLD analysis project Ga0209503, IMG submission 187448) | Marine eukaryotic phytoplankton communities from Atlantic Ocean - South Atlantic ANT15 Metagenome (SPAdes) (version 2) | ecosystem: Environmental > Aquatic > Marine > Oceanic | place... | reverse complement strand
TATTCTTTTTACGAAAAGAAAACCGTAGAGACGGCATTCGCGTGTCGTCTGCACACAGTAGCAGCTCGGTGTGTTGATATATCTATACAAGAGCAATGGGTATACAGTTAACTATATGTATATATATACATCCCTTACATGTTTTCGATTTCGGCATCCTGTGGGTGCGTGTTGGTCAAGACGGCACCGCTCGAGGGGGGGATTGCCGATTCGGTGGGAGCGTTGTCACTGCCCGATGTTGCGTTCAATACCGCTATTTCTTCCTTTTTGCATTCCTTCTTGGCCTCAATGACGGCAATGTCCTTTCGGCAGTTTTCAAAGGTGGCATGGATCTTGGCCTCCTTGTCCTGATCGGAGAGTCCCTCCGAGGCCTCGAGTTCGGTCATCAAATCGTAAATCTCGATTCCAAAGTTTTGCTTGCGGCTGTTGATTTCGCGATCCAAGAACATGAGGTCCGTCTAAAAAATTCATGTAATGGCACACATACATTGTGGGAGAATCGTTTTGATTTTTGTTGGTTGTTGATGCAGCAGCAGCAAGGTGAAAAAAGGAACAACGAGTTGTTGTGAGAAAAGTGGTTTCGTGAAAGAGAGATTTATTTTCCGAATCCCGAAATCGAATCGTGGCCAACCACGCAAAAAACTAACGGTTGAAAATCTTGTGCGCGGATTTCTCGAGAGGAGGATCAAATGACCAAAGGAGAAAGACAAGAATCGACACTGTGGCTCGGAATCCTCCGTTGCTCTTTCCTTTCCTAAAGGCTGGAAGATTTCCACAGACTCGTGTGCTCGAGTCTTGCCCGTTTTTGGCTTGGATTGCGCTTGAAATACGATCCCAAAAGCCTCCCGCAATCGTCACAGGTGACCGATGACGAAACACCGCACGAAACCCGTCTTACCTTGAGCATTGTCTTGGCGCCAACGTTGATTGCCGGAGCGGCAGCCTTCTTGATTTTATCCATGAAACTCATAGTGTATTGTTATTTTTTGGTTTGCTAAAGAAATGTTGCGGACAGTAGGAGATGTCGTTGTGTGTATGTGTTTTGTTTGTGTATAAAGGATGGAATAAATCGAACGCAAATAATGCCTTGCCACACACGACGGAACAATTTTTTCGAACAGTTGAGCAATGATGAAGTGGTTTCGTTTGCGCGCAATTCGGAGTGGCGCGCGAGGCCGTCGATCGCCCTCCAGGTGCGCGTTGGGTGTTCGAGAATCTCTTTCCATTTCTGAGATTTTTCTCCACAAATTTCAAAAGTTCTTCTCAAGAAATCAGATTTGGTTTTGGACGCGACAACACTCAAGTCGAATAAAAGTTTCATAAGTAGTGCATAATTTATAGTATTAAGCCCCCACCAAACGCTAAACTGACGCAACTATATGTATTCTAGAAATAAGGCCATCCCACGTACTTTAAAAATGTGTAATTGCACAGTGATATTCTTGACGGACAAACTTGCGATGGGATTGACTCTCAGTTCTCCAGGAAGAGAATATTGAAGAGAAGCAAACGATAGCAGATGAAAAACTTTCGGATTACTAGTAATGCTTCAATCGATGGACATTAAAAATCCATAGTACGAAGAGAACCATTAATTTTTCTTCCTAACAACCATTGAATCATGGCTACTTGGAATCAAAGGTTTGGCGGCGTGGATATCGACATCCTCCACGAGCAAATGTCAGATTTTGACGATGTTGTTGTTCCTACACCTCCGGCCAGTGATAACCACGGCAACCGTTGTTATCCCGATGCCATAGGCAGCAATCAGCAGATATCCGTTTCGCAGCAACAATTAAAAGCATCAGATGATCCCAATGTAAAGGCTTCGAACCATCCTTTGTTCATACACTGGAATAGTAAATGTTTGGACCATCGTACCAATATCCACCAACAGTCTGCTGGCCCAGTTAAGAATACGATCCTTGCTGCCCCAAATGCGCAACGACAACCCCTACCACTCCTAATGAAGAGTGACAAATCGGTAATGATGGATTGCTTGGAAAAAAACAAACAACAAAAAATGACGATCGATCGTTTGAAAAAACAGAATCAACAAAAACTGTTAGCCATACACGAAGAAATATTGAATATCGATCGTTTGAGAGTAAAGAAAGAACAGTATTTGCAACAAGAAATAATGCGGACGGATAACAAGCAAAGAAGAAGTAATCAAGAGCAAATTGCAACCTTGAAACAAGATATATCGGCTATCGTTCGTTTGGAAAGACAGAATCATAAACAACTTTTAGCCTTGAATGAAGAAAAGGTGAATATCAGGCGTTTGGAAATACAGAATCATACACAACTTTCAGCCCTGCAAAAAGAAAAAATGACCAACAACCAATCATCGCATTTCCAAAACAGCAAAAATAGTGGCAAGATTGATCACAACTACTGTAACTATCCACAGTGGCAAAATGTACAGGTAGGCAACGTGGTAGCAGCAGCAATACAAGAACATGACCAAGAAGAACAATTGGTCCAACAGCCACAGACACAACAAAATACCGCTGTAGGACGACCAGTGATTCACAAACAACTGTCGCCATCATCCACTTCCATTCCAATAGCACCCCAGTCGGGATTTTTGTCTCGGGCCGTGCCGATGAAAACCGGAGAGTTTACTAAAGAGGAAACTGATACCATCGTCAGAGCCGTCAAGGAATACTGCACAACGAAGCAAATTTCATTTACTCGACTTCTTGTGGCGGACCTAAAAGGATCTTGGATGGAAATTGCCAAATGCTTGCCTAATCGAACTGTGTTATCTATTTATAAACATGGAGTCCGCCAGCTTCATCCCTTCAAACGAGGGGCCTGGTCCGATGAGGAGGTCGACATGCTATACAGTCTGGTTATTCGGATCGGTAAAGATTGGAATCTCATTCAAGCCAAGCTCAATCGGTCGGCAGAGTCATGCTACGACAAGTACCGAAAAATGACAATGGTTCCTTTAGGTGGTTGGAAAGGACCAGAGACAGAACAGCTAAAACAAGTGATGAGAGAATTTTTCTCTAATCAATCGTTCAAGGGTTTGGTAGATCCGACTGCTGATATAAAGGAAATTGGAAAAATTGTCAAAGCAGAAGGTATCAGAATTCCTTGGGCAGCCATTAGCAAACGGATGGGAGGAAAGAGGTCCAAGTGGAGCTGCTATAAACAATGGCGAAAAATGGCAGGTCTTTATTCTCCTAGCGATATGCAAAGATTGATGGGATCCACTGGCGATGCAGCTAGCATTCAAAACAACGAGAACAATGCACGAAGCATTCAAAGCAAGAACGAAAGCTCTACAAAATCGAAATAGTGCGATTCTCTTGGACAAGCAGAAGAAGAGGGACATCGTCCACAGTGAGATCGTTTCTTTTGGTTGATTTTAGCCACCAAGAAAAGATGCCAAGTGCTCGCACTCGACTAGATCGTGCAAATGGGAAAAAGAGAAGTGGTAAACTCACTGTGACCCTTCCAAATGACATCAATGCACCACTACAACGGATGAGATACTATGGTGTGTTATTTTCTTTCATGGGATACACTCACGATACTGATTTCCCACTCGATCACATGTTTTCTGAACAACAGATGATAGATACCACACCAGAACAAATTTTTGATTGGGTGTGTGTCAAAACGTATGGGCACACAAATCTAAGCCAAAATGACAATCCATATGGTGCTAGAGCAGTGACAATAGAGTATTGGAAGAAGTCGATCCCCCATCCCCATCCAGAGACAAATAATCCATGGACTGCCCAAAGGGCAGGGAATCCATGTCGATCGAAGCTGGTGGACAACCTAATTAAAGCTGTAAGACTGGAAGAATGCAGGAAAATGGGAAAGAAATCAAGAGCCGACCGTGGCTCCACTGACAATGGATACAAGCAGATCTGGGGTATCGCGGATAGGGCCAGTGACGAAGGAGGTAGGGTCAGGTACAAAGCCTGGATGGCTCCCCAGCCCCACCCCATTGCCAAGGGCCGTCTAGTTGCTCATGTTGGGAGGACGTCGGGGAGAGTGAGACGTTGTGGTAGGAGGGCAACAAGGGATCAGTAGCCTAAACAAAACAGGGGGATCGATCTCTGGCAAACCCAATAGTAGCATGTGTCCCCTGGGGGGGTCCTATTGACACTGCTATTTGTGCCAGTTGGGACCCTCAGAGGGAGCTGGAGGTAATGGGGATGAATGTCGACATCGTTGTTTGTATGGAGTAGGAGTAGCATAATGTTCAATTTTTATAACACGAGTATTTACTGTATTAGTTGTGCACTATGGATCTACCACTTTTGCTCCACTTGGCCACCATGGTTGCCCCCATTGTTGGCGGCCTTGCTTTTGTCCAATAGACGTTGCTCTATGTGCATGTGATTGCTAAGAGAGCAATTCCTCATGTGCATGTGAATGGTGATAGAAGGATTTGTTCGCACAGTATCAAAAAATTGCACAGGCGAGCACTTGTGTATCGCCTAATATATATGTATGTACAACTCAACGTATATTCCCTACTATGTATTATTAGTTGTATTCTACATAGAAACATGCACACCTCCGCATTCCCACAAAAAACCATCGGGATCAAACTAATTTTCGGAGTGAAAATGCCGATCCAGCGAATTCATGTGGCAACGTTGTTGCTGGTAATATTATTCGCCTTTTCAACAGTTCCGTTCAGAGTTGGGGTTGACAACATGGCGCCACGAAGTGAGGACAACAAAGCAAAAAGACCAACCAATGGGTGCGAGGTCAAAACATTCGATCCCCCTACGGAAGTCAGATTTCCACCGATCTCATCGAAAAGACGTATTGATCGTTACGATGGATGTTTAAGATACGAATGCTCACGGCATAATACATCGACTTGTACCGACGAAACGTTGTTTGCTGACACAAACTACGACGATCCCGAACAACCACCGTGCTATACTCACATACTAAGGGACATGATACAAGTGGTTGACACGATCATGTGCGACTTGGAGTTAGAATACTTTGCAGCGTATGGGACATTGTTGGGAATGATCCGTAATAACCATGTCATACCATGGACGGCAGATAATGATGTCGTCGTTTCTTTCCGTGTTGCGGAAGAATTGTACAAAAATAGAGTTTACATAGAAGAAAAGTACGGATTACGAGTCTTCAATGACTTCTATTTGCGTGGTTGTCTAACAGACAAGTTTAAAAATGGCAAGTTGTCGAAATGGAACACGACAAAATACGATGAATCAATAAAGAAGTCCGGGAACAAGGGTGATTGGGTGGCTCATTTTCCGTATGTTGATTTCTTTTACGCTGAAATCAATCCAGAAACGGGTAAATTCACAGACGAACGCGCATGTGAGTACAATCAAGACGAATATTTTCCACCAAAACGAATACCAGTCTACAATCATTCATTTTATATTAATGTACCACAAGAGCCTGTAACAGTATTGGAATCAGTATTTGGACGATCTTGGAAGATACCCGACTCTAGCGGTAATACAGCACATGGTTTATCAAATTGCGATGGGAACAGCCCACTATTTCGTAAATGGAAAAGAACTGGTAAGAATCCTAAATGGGAAAAACTTTGGAATCAATTGCTGCTTTCCAACGAAATAAAATGATACAAACAAATGCGCAATCTTATGACTTGGGAGATTCTCCCAAAAGTCCTGGACAGCCAACCAGATCACTCTGTCTTCCAAATCATGCAATCCACCACTATTCCTTGCAATTTAGGGCATGCATAAAGGGGAAGGGAAAGAAATGAAGGTTATCGACTCGCAGCATCAATCAAGCCTGGGGTGCCCAATAACATCCCTTGTTCTTGCTATGCCATACAAAAATCAAGCAACTTGTTTGCATGGTGGGATGCACCCCCCTCGAGAGTTTGATAGACAGGGAAATTGTTGACCACTTGGAGGAGGGAGTCCCTATCTCGATGACGAGTGTGGGAAAACGCAAGCTAAATCCAACGAATTGCCAAAATTACGATTGCAAACCTTCGAAACAAAGTTGCATTTCCGACAACAAGACATCGTCCCCCAAGAAGGAGACAGTAGTAGATCAAAGGAATTATCGAGAAGATGTTTGTACAGAGGACTTTGCTGACACAGATATAATAATATAGAAAATTCAATAGGGTGGTCCGTTGCAATCCAAATTATGTTTATAAGACATTACTAGTTCGGCCCTAGTATGATTTTGGTGTCTTTGCTTAAATTTTGCTTAAAGTCTCTCAAACGGCATTTTCGACCAGAGGTTCAACGTCTTGCGGCTTGACACTAGACGTATCCTTTCCTGATAGACCCATACTTTGGGAACGACGCTTGGACAAAATCGCCTGTAGGATTGTGGCGGTTCCCAGCATGATAGCATTCAAGGAAAAGGAAGTTTGTGGTGTCAGATCCGTCAGCAGGGAAAAGAGAACGATGAAATTCAGCGGGATACGGTACAAGTTGTAAATGGCCGCACGCTTGTCTTCCGGAACAATTCCCCCCTTCATCGTTCCCATGATGGGAAAGTACATGCCGACGCACATCTCAAAAAGATTCATTCCCAAAAAGGATATCGTGCTGTTGATTTCCAGGGCGACAATGGCCATGGCGATAGATCCAACCCCAAAGACCGCAATTCCGAGTTTTTCTACGGGAACCTTTTCGACGACGATGCTAAAGAAGGAGGATCCGGTCATACAGCACACCATAAATGTGGCAAAGATCAATCCAAATGGCAAGTCATCGCTCTCTCCCGCATTTTTGGCCAGGGTTTTTAGCAATGGTGTCCACATGAAGACAAAGACATACATGCTTCCCTCGAAGAGGGACGAAATCATCCCGCACAAGAAAATATCACGGTTGCGCATGGTGGCCTGAAAGGCATTGTAGAGGCTCGAGTACCACTGGTTTTTCTTGCCGTGAGTTTCCGACTCGCCCTCGCTGTTGGCTTCTTCTCCGTAGTTTTCTTCCCACAATACGTAGGCTCCGCCAGCGCACGCCACAAGTGCAACCATGGCCAGATCAAAAGGATTGAGGTATCCGCCCTTGTAGATATTTCCCGTCACCTGAACCATGGGCTTGGCGTGGGCAATATGGTTGGCAATCAATCCCGCCATAATCGCAATACCAGAGTTTCCAAACTGGGCCCACGAGAAACTCTTGGGCAGACATTGCTTGGGAAGATCGGCATCGGCATGGGCCTTGATGAGCCATGCCTCAAAGACACTAAAGAGGAGAGAGGTGGAGATACCGCCGAGCAATCGACCGAGCATGAGCATATTGTAGTCCTTGAAATCTGAAAAACAAAATCGTCGTGGAATAGTGTTCATTTGAATGTTTGTTTCAGAAAAAAATTGTGCCGTCAGAATGAAAAAGTAACATAGATCGTGAGAAAAACAAATCAGAAAGAGTTCTTCTAGGAAACTTCGATTGATGCGATAACATCTCTTGTAATGATTTTTGGTCAAGCGTTCTTTTTGCTTTGGTGTGCAGTACTCACGTTTCGTCATACAACTCGCTAGATAGACGACGGCAAAGATAATAACAAACAGCCGTCGTCCTCCCATATCGGCAATCCCACCGACAAAGCTCCCAAAGATCATAGAGGATCCAAATCCCGCCACAAAGAGCTGGGCAATCTCGTGCTGAGCAAATCCATAATCGCTGTAGAGTGCGTAAACGTATGGTCCCTGAAGCCAGTCACTGAAGGTCGCCATTAAATACACAAAAAGATACTTTTTCAAGAGACGGGTGTGTGCCTCTTTTTCCGTCGCGGTCAGGGTACCCTCATCGGTCGAAGAAGACTTTGCTTGCTTGGAACGCTTATAGTGATCGCTCGAACGGTATGTGACCGAACAACAGAGGGCCAGGAAGGACCAAAAGATAAAGGAAAAATCCGCCATGACTGCAATGGAAATCCCAATTGATTATTGAAGAACGTGCTTCGATAGAGAATGTCAGAGTGATCCTTATAATACGTTACGATTACTTGACATGCAATGATGACCTCATTCTTCAATCAAAGCAGAAAAAGATTCTCTCGATTTTTTCGCGAGAAAAACGCCCCGACAAATTCTTCAACGGGTTCTTTCCTATGGAACGTGCAGTATTAGGGACGCGCTAGTAATAATAATTGGGCAAACAGGTTAGGGATAGGGATGGGATCAATCGTGTTTCCTTTTTTTAGTCTTGGTCACGTTTCCTACCAAACAAACTACGTACAAAAACACGTAGGGATCGCTCCAGAGCTCGTTACCTTCCGCTTCTGAGCAGATTTGAATTCAATCTCTTTCTTACCCAGAGACAACAAATCAACGTCAAGACAAAAAGAAAACTTGCGAGGAACTCATCTTTTTGACAGTGCTTCGAAAACAACCATAAAGACAATTACTGTAGATTTGCATCGACTTACAAACACTAATAGCAAGTTTCTGTTATCGAGCAAGTCTTTCCAGCAATCATGAGCGCTTACAACAGAGGAAACAACGACAATACAAAAACGTACTACGATATTCTGGAGGTGCCAGTCCAGGCTGACGCTGCTACAATTCGAAAATCCTACCTCAAGAAATCTCTCAAGTATCATCCGGACAAAAATCCAAACAATCCACAAGAAGCGAAAGCGAGGTTTGTAGAGATTGGTGAAGCCTATGAAACACTCAGCGATCCCGACAAACGACGACGGTACGATAACGAACTGCGTTCCGGAAGAAAAACAAACTTTTTTACAAAGCCTGATGTCTCTGACGATCAAGTCTATGAAAATTATGCCGATGCCTTCGATGCGACCGTAGCAGGCATGAGTGAGGCGGAGCTCGCAGCTGCGATTGGTACGGTGTCCGCATTGGCCGGGATCGTGGGAAGTGTCATTGGAAGTCGTGTTCTGGGTGGAGGCCATAGCAGCAGAGGTGGCAGTGCTGCCAGAACCAGTCTTTTGGGTACCGCGGGTTCGATGGTTGGTGGGATTGTGGCTAGCGAATTAGCTTCTTCTTCTCTCCGTGCTCTACACCAAGATAGCATCAATCGACTCAACTACAAAGAAGAGTGTCGAAGAGCCGTGGAACGTGGGGAACCAATGCCCGAGCGGCCGCAGACATCATCCATTGGGAATCAAATTGGAAATTTCGTTAAAAATACCATAGACTCTGTAACTGGCATGGCCACAGATACAAAAATTGATGACAAAAACGACAGTGGAAGCTTTAATAATTCAACTCCAAACAACAAGGGTGCAAAAACTGAAAGAGATAGTGCCAATGACTTTGGAAAGATGTGGAAAATGGCTGCTGCAGGATTAAAGGCCGCACAACAAGCAGCTACCGCACAACCAACTAGCAAGACGTAGCGTTTAAAATCTAAGTGAAATTGTTACAGTTCTAGCTTGCCCAATCTTTGTTTTAGTTTAGGAATTCAGATTTTAGTTTTGGGGGACACAACAGGCGAACTAGGGCACGTACGTAAAGTTGTTTTCCATCTGGGTTTGCATGAATCGAATCATGGCTCCCGACTCCTTGATACCTTGTAAAAAAATTTGATCGATGGTATCGAGCATGCCCTTGTCAAACTTTTTGCTCGACACGTGCATGTCCTTGATCAAGAGTTGTTCGTCCTCGACGGTCGGATTGCTTCGATCGTGTCTCTTTAGGGTTTGGACCAGCCGCCTTTCGGCAGGCGAATTGGGTGGAATTCCAAAGAACCGCAGCATGCGTTGTATTGTTGCTTCGTAATTCGATGTTAGATCCTCAAATTTGATTGCGTGACACCCCCGCTGTTTGTCCTTCAAATACGACGTGTGGCTCGACACCAGATAATCCTTTCCGACGCGGCCCCAGAACAACTCGACAGAGTCCTTCAGTGTCGGAGCCTTGCGCAGGGAATCCATGATATCGGTTTCGTAACGGACCCAGTGCTCCCCACCACTCCGACTGTAGGTATAAAAAGACCGCAGACGCCTCAGTGGATCCCGTGTTATGGTTATGCACCGTGAGGTGTTGGTTGGGGAGTGTTCCTCCACGTAGGCCGGCCACTCGTCCATGTCCATAAGGGCATGCAAGAGTTTTCCTCCATAGCTTGGGACATGAGTTCCCGGTCCTGGTATACCAGCAGCATCACGAGTTCCCACAGCCAAACAAAAATTGCACTCGCTGGCAATGTCTAGGAGAATCTTGGCGCTCAGGACCGCTCCCGATTTGGCCGGAGTCGAAATCACCCAAATGCTGTCATCGTCTTCCGGAACACAGGGCAGATGGTTTTGCTCTTTCGGTTGCAAGTGCCCCTGTAGCTGTGCAAGAAAGTGTGGAGGTTCGTAGCAAGTCTTGGCCCACATGTAGTAGGCCGCAAAGGTCTGCATGTGTTGCCCTGGAAGCACCGAAATGAGGAATTCAGCAATTTGTTCGTCGTTGGGAAAGTTCCGCATCATAATTGCCAGCAAGACCGTCAGCATAAAATACCGTCCGCTCTTAGAATACCGATGAAAGAATGTGCGCACTAAAGCTTCGCCACACAGCAGGGCTGGCCACTCGGTGGCCAAAGTTAGGAACAATGTGGAATAGGAATCGTAGTACCTCATGCCGTGATAATAGAGCGCCACATGGTGGAGGTATCCCGTGGCAAACGCCGAAACCAGAATTCCAATGTATTGTCGCTTCGAAATCTTGCAAACCAAATTCAACAAGACACTGAACACCACAAAGAGAATCAAATAGGTGAATTTGGGAGACGATCGCGACAGGACGACGGTCCGATCGTCGATTTGCAGCAACGGTGGCGAAAGATTATCTTTGGCGTCGATGTCAGGCATGGTGAAGAAGGGTGCCGTCCACCACATGATTGTCTGCTGGAGAACGACTTTGATGCTCGATTTTGTGAGCTTTCCGGTCGCAACAACGTCCGAAATGTTCCGCGCAAAGACGAGCAGGGCAAAGCTTCCCAGGTAATCGAACCAAGCAAAAAACAAAAAGGTGCCGATCCCGTGCAAGTTGTCCGTGTCGTAGGTGTATTTGTGCTTATCATAGTTGTAATACGACAGTATCTTGAGCGTGCGGGAGCCCCTGGTCAGGTACATGATTCCGTAATCGCACAGCATGGCAAAAATTCCGAAATTGTGCCCAGCCTCAAAGTGCTGTGTTTTGCCGATGGAATACAAATACGCCAACAGCAGGGAGCAACCAATGACGTGGTACCAAGCATAACTCAGCGATAAGATACAATCCTCCGTCGTCCAGTGATGGTCTTCGTCCTCCATGGTAGCTTTCTGCTGGCGTCCTCCAATGAGCAGGAATAATAAGAATGGAGTGTAGGATTGATTTCTGTCACCAAAGACGAGAATTCAGTAAAAAAATCTGCTTTCACGAAGCTTGGTATTCAGTCCCGATCACGAGTCAATCGTCAACTGGATGACTGTGCAAGAGCAGTTTGGTTTCATGCCCAAACTGATTGCCATCAATTCACATTGGATGAGACTCGACCTCAAAACGACAACCATAATAGCCAAATAGGTGTTAGATCAGTGCTTCCCCCAACTCCGTTGACACTGGTGGCATGCAAAAACATGCAACTGGCTTTGCATTTGCTGCATCTTGTTGGGTTTTTGTTGGCTCGGCCACTCTCCATGCTGGGGACAGCCCGTTGTTGCGAGAGGAGAAATTAGGTTTCAGTCATTGCCTATCATAAATTTGCTGATGATGCACGTGTGGGTGTGTAGGCATTGGGAGCCACCCACTGTGAGCCTGCTGGTGATGTGTGTGTGGTGCATGAGTGGCCCCACAGGCATGACTCACCTGAGGCCCCAAATCAATGCTGCCCAAGACAGCTTGCACTCAATTCTTCAAAATACCTTGCGCCCACCCATTCACCAACATATACGCACCAGTGCCAATGGTGGCCCTTGAGCAAGCAAGGGATCACTCTGAGTGTGGCGTGTGCATCATCGTGTGTGTGGTAGCTGGGGGGGTCCCATCTTCCCTCACAAGACTGATTCTGTGATGCTTAAAGGAGTTTCCCGGAAGTGATAACGATTCATCAAATCATAGAGCAAAGCTCACAGCATGCATAAAAGGTAGGATACGAATATTAATCCTAGCACGGCAACTTCGAAAACGAATATGTCTACTACGATTTACAAGCAACGTAGCGGATATGTTGTTTCATCGCATTGGAAAGATGATGTCGACGCAGAAAAATCTAGTGGAACCAGCAGGCAAGATTGATGTGATGGACTTCACATGTCTACTTCTAACGATATTGATTCGACGTTTCATCCATGACATACTTTCGAATGTTGAGCGACAGAACAGAAATGTACAGATATTCGGTTTTTTCCTTTTTGGACTGTTGACCTCCATTTTGGAGTATGAGTTTATTTTTTATTGGGTTTATATTATTGGGATTTGATACGAATGGGTGTGGTCGGATGTTCCCCATCCTAGTGTGTACCACAACGCGTATCCAAACGTGCGGGCATGCCTCTCAGTGACACTACCCGTAGTATACATGTCATTGCTGCTGTTGTTATTTTAAATCAGAAAACAGCCTCTCCCTCCGCACACAAAAGTTTTTTCTCTATACACGGGATGGGTAAAGCATGACACGGCACTTTCCGCCAATCGACTGGGGGGGAAGATTTCTTCGGAATCGGCATCGAACGACTCCGTTGGAACCATGGGCTCGGCATACCTTGCCCCAGTTTACTCGGTATTTGTTTCCGTATTTATCCGCAGTGTGTCCTTTCGTGATGAAGGCAACTCGCTTTCCGAGATAGAAATCAACATCCTCCTTGGAATCGACTCCCTTAATTTTCAACAAACTAACGTTGTTGTTTTGGTTTCGGAGACCGCGTTGGTATCCGAGGATAGCGGCATCAACATGAAGTCTAGGTGATTGTGACATGATTACAGATGTATATTATATAAAGTAGCACTGTGGATCGGAAGAAGAAAGGCAAAAAGTGAGAAACACGAACGGAATGCAATTTGCCAAGACACAAACAACCCGCCGTTGCGGTAGGTTTCGTTTCAAGTAGAAGCTACCGAAACAAGACAGCAAAGCGCTTCAAAGCTTTCGATTCGCTTTAACGGTGTTGCTGTTGTATCGTTTCAATCTTCCCATCATGGTTATCCAAGGTAAAAATCTTCATGGTGACTTACAGAGATGCTAAGATGTGTTTGACGTTAACAACAAGAGATGATGTATTGTAACAAGGCAGGTAACATACGGTGTTTTGCCGTTTAAAAATTTCTCACTCGCTTGCTTGGCGACTTACTGCGCTGTAGTAAACAGGTAACAAGAAGGTGTGTTTTGGGTCCTGTGAGTCGATTGGATCGTTTTCTACAGAAATCCTTTGTACAGTTTGTACGAAGAAAAATCAGTAAAGGGGTAACCGGCGTCGCAACACTTTTCCTTCAACGCGGGAGTTTGCGGGAAGATCCCACTCTTCGTCCTTCCGCCCATCCGCATGTCGGTATTCCGCCTGGCCATCGACCCCAAGAGAAGGAAAGAAGAATGCCCCCGAATGCTGTTGCCTCGGGAATGCGCCTATCAGTTTACCGCCTGTCCATGGCACGCGAAGGCACGAGTGTCTCAAATGAGAAAATATGCGGTGCGGAACAACGCACTATCCTCAGCCTCACCTTGTTTTTGGTAAGAGCCTTACGCCACGAACGCGAGTTTTTGATACTCGTCTAACCGTACATACCTCTCTCTCTCTGGCTGCAAATACCTCTTGGCACTTCATCACACATTGATACAAGGGCCAGTAAACGATAGCGTTTAGAATTGTTTGATATTATAGTAGAAACAAAAAAAACAAGCTACCAAGGTGAGGATGGGAATAAATATTGTTAGCAACGAGATAGGAATTAAAGATGGGCCACAGCGATGGGCATTGGCCTCGATACGAGAAGGGTCGCACCTCTATCCATGGCATCACGACTAGACGGAAAGAGTTGGCAGCGGTAGATCGCTTCGGTCAATACTTTCAACAAAATCTTGTGTTCGGATACAACGCAACCATTCGGAATGCCCATCGCAATGGCAGTAGCCAAATAAAATTAGTGTTGGATCGATGCCGTAGCAGTTGAACGATATCATGTTTCTCACACAGTACCCGGTCCGTTTTCTCTTTTTTATTATTATTTTAGATGGTTCGTATGTCAGTACTCGCAGATTGTCTCAAGACTATCTCCAATGCCGAAAAGCGTGGACGTCGACAGGTCCTTATCCGACCTTCCTCCAAGGTCGTTATCAAGTTCCTAAGATGCATGCAACAACACGGTAAGTTTCGCGATTGATTGTTGCTGTCTGTCCGTTCGCCAACCGAGGCATCACCGTCTGAAGTGACACTATCATCGGTCTAGAGACGCAACTAGCTCTCTGTTCGGGGATAGCAACTCGGTCGTGAGCGCGCGCCTCTATGGAATGCTGCTGACTTTGACCCGATCGATGGAGGAGGGGTGATTCATTTCGCCCGTTCTCGTCCCCAAGATTATCACACCAGGAACTGCCATTTCACACTCACGCCACCATACGATCTCACCATGTGCGTTGCGCCGTTGGCACTTCACCATTTTATTACCACTTTTTAGGATACATTGGGGAATTTGAAATCATCGATGATCACCGATCCAACAAGATTGTTATCGAATTGAATGGACGATTGAACAAGTGCGGAGTCATCTCTCCTCGATTTGATGTTCCTGTTAATGAAATTGAAAAGTGGGTTGTCAATCTTTTGCCATCTCGTCAATTCGGTCACCTGATCCTATCGACAACTTATGGTATTATGACTCACGAAGAGGCTCGACGCAAAAAGACGGGTGGAAAAATTCTAGGCTTCTTTTATTGAGCGAGGTTCCGTGAACTTCGACCTTTTTCTCAAACAAGCCTTAGAACAACACCCACTATCATAGTACACACATAGCACACGACGTACATTTCTGCGAAAACGCAAGAGAACTTTCAGACAAAACCCCATTTATACCCACTCTGTATCTATCCAGAAAATTATCGTCGTCTTCACCCTCCATTTTCCCCGACATGTTGTCACGCAAAAGTCGACATGATGTAGTATGAGCACCCAACATACCTGCACACGTTCACCACTATATGAAGAAACTATGTAGATCCAATCTTCGCAACATTGCATCTGCCGAAACGCATGTTGAGAACCAAGTATGGTGCCGTCCAATATTTTGCGTTCTCCTTAGTATTACTTCACATCGTATGTCGTCGATCAAATATCCAATTTGTATCACTGTCGCACCTTTTGCATCGTACTTCAATACCTGCAAGCTTCTATATTAGGTGATGGTCGAGCTTTTTCGAAGTACCTACGTACCTGGCAAGCTCCTCTCAAAATACCAGTAGTGAACAGCAGTTTGTTGCTTCCACAATTGATGTTGAGTTTTGATGCTCGAGAATGCACTTTTGGGAAGAGACTGCTTACATCTGTAGTGGAATACTATCTGTTCTAAGTTTTGAGAGGTTCGTCCACACAGCTGTCGAAAGACAAAAGGCATGGGGCAAGGCGTTATGTGGTTGCACACAACTCCATCAAGGCACTCATGATCAAAGCTGTGCTGCACTCTCCATGCCACAAAGAGGTTAATTAGTTGTGTACTGTTACATCATTCTTGCGCACAGCCTTGCAGCAACTAGGGGATGGCAGCAGAGCTGTGGCCTCACTTGCACT
>Ga0209503_10000962_pt1 | contig 15679 bp, 6 predicted proteins | sample SouAtlMetagenome_2_FD_187448 | JGI IMG/M metagenome (GOLD analysis project Ga0209503, IMG submission 187448) | Marine eukaryotic phytoplankton communities from Atlantic Ocean - South Atlantic ANT15 Metagenome (SPAdes) (version 2) | ecosystem: Environmental > Aquatic > Marine > Oceanic | place... | reverse complement strand
AACAGCAAATCGAATCTCCAGGAATGTTTTCCGGCGCTGTCCATACATTTGAACATACACTTGCACAAGTGACAGAGCAAATCGAGACACTGAACTTCTATTTGGAAGAACTCTCTCGGCAGTATTTAGGTGGCGACGCGGACGAATCTTTATTTTTGGAATATTACTACCAAAATGAAGACGAAGACGAGACAAGCCCTTCTTATATGATGCGGGAAAACGTACCTGCCGAATTGGCCAATCTAGAATTGCAAGACTTGCAAACGTATCTTGAAGATTGCGGCATTTTAGCACACACACTCGTCGCACAGTCATTGAATACGCGCACCCTTGTAGACGAAGACGTCGTCGATGAAGAAAAACTTAACGAGCAACTGGAAGACATACCTTCTCTCTTCTTCGATACCGATTTTGATTTAACCGATGCAAGGACGTTTGCTGAGCTATTAATGCGTCAAAGCAACGAGAGTGCCGACACAGATGTTTCCAATGAGTCTCCTACTTCCACCGGACAATCCGCACCCGAGCCGAAAAACTCCTTGTACCAACCAACGAATGAATTGGTGCCCGTGCGAGACCAGGACTTTTTGGCAAGACATTTAGATCGGGTCGAACTAGCCCTACAGGAGCAAGTGAGACAAAAATCCGCCGCATTTTTCCAAGAAACAACACGCTTTCGGCACTTGCAATCTAGTATCCAAGATTTACTAGAACAGGTGCAACATTTGCGGACTGCAATGCAACAGGCCTTGTCTGTGTACAGACAAACTAAGGATATCTCCGATCACAAAAGACAAGATTACGAGATACTTATTGATCTATTGGACGGATCTATGGAACTGGTACGATGCAAGGCTTCAATTGGGGGATTGCTCTCTGCTAACGATTACCTGGGAGCTGCACAACAAATCCAACATGGGCGCAAACTGTTACAGGGTGCGAGTTCTGATGTTGTTGAAGGCGGTAATGACCACAGCGAAACCATTGAAGAGGACGAAAGCAATAGTGCCGTTACATTAGAGCTTCAATTATTAACATCTCTGTCGACCTGCGGAAATCATTTCACGCAATATGAGTCGTTAGTGGTGCAAAATTTGTCCGAAGAGCTTGTCGAAATATTTTTCAATTGGAAACCCAATGAAGGAGCTCGCGTAAAGGAAACAGTAGAAGGCTTGCAACTATGCAACGCTCTTGACAAAACTTCAGAGCTCTACCAACGTCGACTGCAGCAAATGATTCGAATGACGGTGAGAACCACCATTGCTGAATTTATGGAATCATCGTCGACAACAAACAACAGAGCTACAGGAGGCGTGACTGGCATGTCCTACCCAGCCTTCTACAACTGCTTGCAATTGTTAATTGAAGAAATCCAATCAATAATGACCATGGCCAATCGGGTAGACGAATATTGTGCGTCTGAGAAGATTTTTGGAGAGCAATCCGATTGTCAACAACAACGATGGACAAAAGAAGCCGTCACTCAAGGATCAGAATTGGCGACCAAACAAATTGCAGAACTTTTGCGGCTGCGGAAGGAAGCCCATTCTGTGATCTCGCTCACGGAAATGAAACAACTATGGGATACTTGTATATCTTTTACGACGACAATGGAGGGCTATTGTAACCAAACTAGAGCAGTTAGCCTTCGATCTACATTGGTGGGTCAAGCAAAAGCCTTTTTGGATCGAACACACGAATCAAATATGTCAGCATTGGTTGCTGCCCTAGACTCTGAACGGTGGTCACAGTGCGAGGTAAGTTTCCGATGCTTAAAATGCATATTCCACTTACTCAGATCTAATGCCATTGACACTCTTTTTCCCCAATTTTTTCTCCCAAAGGTTTCATCTCAGAGACAGGCAGCTCTAACGAGATTATGTACAGGTCTCGCTACAGTCTCAACTCCCTTACGCAACACCCAAGAAAATGGTGTTAATAGTCACGCGAATCAAGATAAGAAACCAGTTGCTGTTGTTGAAAGTGTACATTATAAGGTTGTTTGGTCCTGCCTACTTTTAGTAGAAATGATAATGACTAATTTGTCATCCGCTGCCTACTTTCAGCAGTCCCTTGCGACAAATGCAGTGGCCAAAGTTGTTGAATTGATGCGATTGTTCAATGCACGAACTACAAATCTCGTCTTAGGTGCAGGAGCTATTCACTCTGCTGCCAGGCTTAAATCAATCAACGCAAAGCATCTCTCATATGTTACACAATGTCTCGGTATGTTAATGTCGCTATTGCCTCATATTCGTGCGGCTCTCATGGCCCAGCTTCCTCCGAAGCAACACACTCTCCTTACAGATTTAGACAACATCAAAAACGAATACAAAGATCACAACGAGAAAGTTCTCAACAAATTTGTTTCCATCATCGGCGGTATCGTTGAGCATGGATTGGCTCCCCGAATTGCAAGTATTGACTTCGACGAAAGAGCCAAAAGTGACGTTCCCAAAGATAGTCAAGAAAATTTGCAGTGTTTCGTCTTCCTCGATGGTATTTCAAGCAGTACAAGAAAGCTGCATCACGTTTTAAATGCACTTCTTCCGCCTGACCATCTCCAAGATGTTTTTTCGCGAATATTTGCCCATCTTGACGAGCAAATTCCAACGCTTTTTGTCGCTGCAGATTCAACAGCTGCTTTCTCGTTTCCTTCGACGGATGCCGGGAAACACAGATTGCTTTTAGAAGTCGCGCATACAACGAAATTGTTGAATGGACTTCCCGGAGTCCTGCCTTGGGATTTTACAGCGATTAACGTCTTGGAGCGGAGGATGGATTATGAGTTTCCAAGAGCAGTAAAGGAAAATGCTGCAACGGAAGAAATATCGAATTCGGAAGGAGAATCATTGACTAAGATTGATGATTCTACTGACAATAAAATGACAGCGCCAGTGCAAGGTCAAGATGTCCCCTCTCATTCAACAGAAGAGGTCGATGCACAGTCTAAGTCTACTGGGTGCGAGAATGCTGAGTCTCCAACGGGCACTATAGCAAATGTGGTGGAGAACGGGAAAGGTACCTCAGAAAATGGCGATATAGCTGAAGAGAATGGAAGCGAGATTTTACCGAACAGTTCTGAGAAATCAAATGGATCAGTATCGGAGAAAGATTAAAGCAGCATAATAAGCAACGCATTTCCGATTTGAAATCTCACAAGCATGATACTAGTAATGGATCAATTTTTTCATGAAAATTAATCGTTCACACAAGCTGATGATGGATCAATTTTTCTATCAAAATTAATCATTTTCACCAGTCATACTTGTTAGTAGATTTTGGCATTGGATTTTTCTTTAATATATCTTAGGGCATTCAATGCAACCAAGCATGGCAAGCAAACGCCTACATTCAAAATTCTCACCATGTGCCATGCCAATTGTCTTTTCCTTGTCTGGATTCCTACAATTTTTTTGGTGACATTGATGTGGATGATTTTGCTCCTGTGGTGATTTTTCATTTCCCATCCCACACAGCCAATATCCTGGGGAGATGGGGTGCTCCTTTGGGTGCACCCATGGGGAGTGGCCAGAGGGGAGGGCAAGGGAGGCTGGCAACCCCCCAAAAGTGGCAATTGCGCCTGCATTCTCAAAGTGTTGCAAATGATAGGACGAAGGTGCAAAAAGTCAATCCAATGGCAGTGGCAAATGTGGTTGTGGGGAGAGAGAGAGATGCTACTGGCATCTGATGGTGACTTCTTTATTCGTACGGGTCTTATCCAACGCTCTTAAAATGTGCTTTTCGACTAGTCGCCCTACTTTTGGATTGGACGCACGAATGGAATTTCGAGTGATGCACGCTTGGTTAACGCCTTTAAATTATGTATCACGCGCGCTCATCGGCGATGCCAAGTAAGACTTAAATAAGAATATCACCCGAACGTTAAGCGTTTACGAAAGTTACTTAGAAAATCGACCGAGTGTGTAAGGTATGTTACTTTTCGGCAGCGACAATTTTTTTGTCTCGATATCGTCTTCCGAAGAACTTGCACATCCGTTCGAAAAAGAAATAGAAAGCAAGTCCACCGTAGTCCACAATAAGAAGTTGCAAGGAAGGGCTTGGTTGGCAACTAACCGAGAATTGCGGAGATCTGTATGATATCAAGCCTCTTTGGACGAGTCTTTTTTGGCAGAACTTGCGAGTGGGGATACAAACACGTACGCACATACGCAGCAGCAGCAACGACACGACGACGACGACGACGACAAAGCATACCGGGATTTTAGTTGTCGTCCCATTTAAGTGTCAATTAGACTGACTTTCGGTATGCTATCTATTGACACAAACTGCGCAGATGATCGAGAAATGGAGAAGGAGCTACAAAACAATGTCAAAGCCAATCTTAACGACAGCTTAGCAGCGATATCTTCGATTTCGAACATTCAACTCAAAACCCCAATGCACGGAGTTCACCCTTACCAAAGAAAACAAAAACAGCCAGCTCTTGCACGAGCAAACAGCACCCCTACAGCAAGCGTTACCTCCCGGGATTCGGCCCATACTCGAAGCGGCCATAGCAAAAATAGCCGGACTACAAAAAGCAGTAATGATAATAGTAATAATGGGAGTGGGATCTTAGTAAGTTCCTTTTCCAGCTTAGCCACCCAATCAATCGAGGGTGGAAAATACAAGCAGGCATTGGAATACTATAAACTGGCACTTCAAGACTACACGAAAGATAGTTTGAAAACAACAGTTGTGGAGCTAGTGAATGCAGCAGCAACATGTTTTAATTTGGGTGCCTTAGCAAAAAAGCTACGGGATTATCCTCAGGCGGCGGAATATTTCTTACAAGCGCAAGATATATATCGGCGATCGGGATTATTAGTGGAATCATACGCCGTATCTGGAGGTGCCGTTTCAACTGTATCTCCATCTGCTGCATCATCTGGATCATCTGCTAGTGCATCAGCGCATACTTGTCAAGTCTGTATCCTGCAGCTTATTGTAGAAACTCTCCAAGCGAGAGCACACCTGCATTATAAATACCAATCACTTGTGGATGACGCAATGGAATGTCATGAGGAGGTAATTGAACTGCTAGATGAAAGCGATATAGATATTGGTAGCCGGTCAAAAAACGAATCTCAGGTACCATTCCTGGAGCACGATGTTGTCTATCACAAAATTCATTTTATTACCTTACCACAGTCCCTACGATGGCAGCTGTTGGTTACCTCCTTGCAGGCGTTGGGAAAATTTTACGTAGAAAAAGGAGAACTCGATGACGCAATCATGGCATACCAAGATACTTTGTCTACGCTAAAAAAGCTCGACGAATCTCAGTTCGAGTCTACATCACAGCGACAACAAGAAATCTTGCAAATACTAGGAGCGCTCTCCGAGTTTTCAATGCAGAAAAACTTAGAAAGTACAGATGTAGTCAAACTGGAGCGTTTAGCTTTCTTGCAAGAAGATTTGGGACGCTGGGAAAAGGCCATGCAATGCTGGGAAAGAGTTTTATACTGCCAATCAAAAGAGTACGGAGACGATTCGTTTGAAGTTTCGATTGCTTTAGGACAGTTGGCACGAGTTATGGTACTTGAGGGTAATCTTGAGGGAGCTCTCGATTTGTACAAGGCTACCACAAATATTTCTCTCCGGAACGCACAAGGTCAAAGCAGCAATGGGTACGAGCAACCGACTGTGCAGAACTCTATCATTTTTAGTGTACCCGAAGAAATTTTTTCTGGTATTTTAAATGTGTTTCATGAATTAAATCGCATTTCAGATGCTATCGATTGGCTGAAAAGTCTGCTTTCGATAAGTGAGAGACGAGAAGATCAGGCAAGAATACAGTTGGAACTTGGAAAGTTATATCTACATCAAGGTTTGATTCATGACGCATCTGAAGCGTTGAATCTTAGTCTCGATCTCTTCGATGGCGAAGATGGTAGTGCCTTTGAATTGCTCAAACGAGTGGAACTCTTGGGGGAGAGAGGTAATCGTGAAGATTCTCGCTTGAATGATCTTGCCAGCGAGCAACGTGTTAGTGGCGATTGCCTCACAGCAATCACAGAAGATGGAGAAAGTGATTACATCACTGAAGGAACTAGTGGTGTGGTATCATCGAACTTTGTCACTCGAAATAAGCGCAACAATGAACTAGACGAAGACGACGATAATGACAGCGAAGACCTAAGTAAAATAATGACTGAAATCGACCAAGCAGATGATCATGCTCTTCCACAAATAGGCAGAAAAGATGTATACTCTCCGATGGACACAACAGAGGTTCTAGTTCATACAGATTACACGTCGAATAAATTAATTGAAGAGGAAAAAGAAGAAGAATTATCACAACTATATCTTCCGACAGACACAACCCTGGACAAGTTGATGAACAACCCAGAAACTGAGATCCCAAATTTGTCATCCAATTACGCAACATCCAACGAAGATGCTACTTCTATAAATGTTGCAAGTTACGATGATAAGGATTCTACAGGCGTGGAAAATTTTCAGCAACACATCACTCACCAAAATGAGGAAAATCGAATAAATGATACGCAAAGTTCACAAAGCAGTGCAAATTCTAGAACAGGCCTATTGAATTCGACCGAGGAGCCTGATATAACCCAGAAATCACTAAATCTTCCTAAAATACCATCTTCTCCAAAGCATGCAACAGATGAGAAAAGTTTCAGAGGTAGAAAGGGTTATACTGAAATCAAGACATCAGGAAAACAGTCGGGAGCAACTGGTCGAAAGCGAATTGTGAAAGCATTATCAAGTCCTTTTAAAAGGTCTAGAAGTAAGAGCAGATCAACTAATAGCAATCAACTTGTTGCTCTTGATGAAGAGAGGGAGATTCGTCAATCGATGCCGACGAAAAAATCCCACCGAGATCCAGTCGAAGAAGAGTCCTTACATTCAAGAGAAGCCCCTATATCATATATTGATTTGCAAGGTACTTCCGACGACGACAGATCTTTGGTTTCGCAACTTACATTCAGAGAATATGAAATGCTTTCCAAAAAGATTGAGAGACGAAATGAAAATGGTCACTGGTGGTGGGGAGTTACAGCGGAAGGCCTTGTGAATCAGGCTGTTGAAGCCGCCGAGGGCTTTCTCTCGGCAAAATCGATCCACGACCGTGTCAAATCACGCCCGTTAGATTACGATTCAGACGAAGAATCATCGTCGGAAGAAATTGATGAAGATTTTACGCTTCTAAAGGATTCATTTTCACAGCAGTCAAAGACCTCGAGAGACAAAAATATCTCCCCGAAAAATGATTCGTCAGATCCCGTGAATTCACCCCAGAGAATTCGCGACCAGCCATCTGAATCTTCTCCTACGAAGGAAGTAGACGAGGCAAATTCTGGAAGCAACAAATCTCAGTCTCTTGAATCCACAATTAGAGAGAAAGAAACCGAGTTGGAGTGCTTGAGAAAGGAGAATGGCCCTGAAGATATATCGGTAGCCAGGTTGCTTTTCGAACTAGCTGAATTTCATCTCAAGAAAGGAGATTCTACAGTTGCTATGTTATACTCTCATCAAGCGATGAAAATTCAGAAATCTACCTTGAATCTTCCTGAAGCATGTAAATCTTTGAATTTCATTGCTAAATTACATTATCAAGAAACACGTTATAAAGATGCACTCCTGTGTTATTCCGAAGTCCAGCGGATACATGAGGCTGTATATGGATATTTTCACGAAGAAATAGCAGCAGATCTAAATAACTGTGGCCATATTTTAGCACGCCAGGGAAAATTTGATCTTGCAATGGACAAACACAAAGAAGCGCTACGAATTCTAAAGGAATGCTGTGGGGAAAATGTGAAGAATCCGCTAGTTTCTGAGACGTTGATACAGATCGGCGCAGTATATTACAAGGAACGCAACTCCTTGGCCACTATTCAGTCAAAACAGAATGATAGCTACAAAACCTTTATCGAAGGGGGCATGTTGGAAATTATTGGTCGTGCCCACGAAGACAGAGGATCATATCGCATGGCTATCGCGTTTTTTGAGGAAAAGCTACAAGTTTTAAATGATGGTAAGGAATCTGATGATTCAGAAGATGTCGCAGAGACGTTGAACAGCCTAGGAATGCTTAGTTGCCGAGCAGGTATGTATCTTGAAGCAATCGATTACTACGATAGAGCATTGGGTATTCAGATGAAATTAGGATGTGATGATGTCCAGCTTGCTATGGCGAGAGTTCTAGCCGGGAGTGTACAGTACTCCCTCGGGCACTTTACTAAAGCCCTCAAACTATTTGAAGATGCTTTAGGAACTTTGCGCCAAGTTGGTCTTGAACAAGAAACTGTTGCCGCTACTCTTTTTCATATTGGCGCTGTTCATGCTGCTCTTTGCAACTACGATGACGCTATGTCCAATCTTCGTGATGCCTTCGATATACAGTCGAAATTACTCGGCACAGAACACCCAGCAACCTTTCGTACTCGAAGAGAAATTGGAAATCTGTATGCTGTCTATGAGTCTGAAGTTGACGCCGCATTTGATGAATACAACGATATCCTTGAGGCACAGAGGCGGCTACATGGAGAGAAGCATCCATACGTAGCAGAGACCCTCCACAGTATTGGGTGTGCTCAGGCAAGCAAAGGAGATCTATCCGGTGCTCTTCGTACACTTGAGGATTGCTACAATATGAGGATAAAGTTTTTAGGAATGGATCATCCGCAACAAGCCACAACCCTTCATGAGATTGCAAAAATCCAATTGAAGAGAGGACGAGTGAAGAAAGCAATGCACATCGTAGATGCGGCTTTGACTATAAGAGTTGAATCGCTTAGTGAGCAACACATCGATGTAGCGCTTGCGATGGCAACGAAAGCGAGTTGTTTAGCAGCCAGGACAAACTATGTCGATGCTAACAAACTTTTTATCGAGGCACTGCCCATAGCAAAAGCAGCGGTTGGTGATATGCATCCATCAGTTGCATGGATTCAAGTGCAGATAGGGGTTATGCACCTACGTAAGTGTGACTTCGACGAAGCGTCGAGTTCGGTCAAGAAAGCTATCGCAATCTACCGACAATCGAACCTAGATGACGATCACCCAGGAATCAAGGAAGCCAATCAAGAACTAGAAAGAATAGAAAGATCAGAAATGCTTTGTGTGTAATAGATTCGCGAGTTACTTGAATTAATAATTAATACATTATATTTATTTTCAGCCAGTATCTTATCAGGAAAACATTGAGTAAAGACCTCTGAAGTATTTAATTTTTTTCATCTGCTTGAAAAAAGTCCAAAATTTTTTACCCCTTTCTGCCCGTCAGCCGTTTCATTTTCAACCAGTCCTCCGACATCAAAAAAAATTAAAATTGCAACACAGGTTGGGACAAAATCTGAAGACTTTTAGAACTTGGCAGAGAGAATCAATCCATTTAGCCAGAGAGGATCTATCCACTTAGCCAACCCATTGATCGCACTAATTTCATATTGTATGGTATTAATCTGAAGGACCAATAATATGGCGAAGAAGAAGCCTCATAAATCCTTACAGGGCAAAAAGCCCATCAACACGGCCAAAAAGAAAACGGTTGTTATGCGGAATCCCAGCCACATAGCGAATCGTTTGAAACGTAGTGAAGTATACGGAAAATACCTGCAACATAAGCGCGAAGAAAAGAAGCGGAAGCGATTGTTACGTAGTAAGGAAGCTGAGGCGTTGGGAGAAGATAAAAATGGGGGGAAACCAAAAGCAGTCTCGAGAACTTTAGACAATACACGTGAATTGGAGCCGACGATGGTCCTCGGTGATCCGGAGGTTGCTGCTGACGAAGCCGACGACGAGTTTTCGCGCTATTTTCAATCAGAATCACCTCCAAAAGTTCTCGTAACGACACGTCCTAGACCTTCAAAGAGGCTATTCCATTTCATCGCCGATCTACAGCGACTAATTCCAAAACTACATTTCTACCCTCGACAGAAGTTTTCTCTGAAAGAGATTTGTCATTTTGCATCAAATCGTGACTTTACACACGTCATTGTATTATCAGAAAACGAAAAACACTGTAATGGTATGACTATTTCGCACGTTGGAAAATTCAACAATGAAACAGTGGGCCCCACTGCGTTTTTCAAGGTTTCGAATGTGGTCACTTCACAGAGTATTCCAAATCATGGAGCTTCCACGGCACATATTCCTGAATTGAACCTTCACGGCTTCGGTACTCGCTTAGGGCACCGTGTTGGTCGTTTACTAGGAAGCTTGTTTCCCCATGATGCCGAATTTCAGGGCCGGCAAGTAGCCACCTTCCACAATCAACGTGATTACATATTCGTCCGCCATCATCGTTACATATTTGAAGAAAAAAAGAAAAATGCGCAGAAAAAGACGTCGTCCTCCAACAACGAAAAATCAGAGAAATCATCAGGGATCAAGGATCATGTGAAGGCACGTCTACAAGAGCTTGGTCCCAGATTCACTTTGAAACTTCGTTGGATTCAATCAGGAGCATTCGACACACAATTTGGTGAATATGAATGGATCCACAAAAGGAAAGAAATGGATACTACGCGTAGACGTTTCCATTTGTAACGCTGCACGAATTCTCATTCTCTAAGTATGCGTAATTTTCAATCAATAATCTTAAACTATAAAAATGATTTTCAATTTTTTTGTATTAGAACATGCACGTTTACACTGTGTCCAGTCACTGCTAATCGTGTATTTTATTGCAATCAACTCATTTGTCAGAAGTGGACCTCTGCACCGACGTGATACGATCCCCGAGACTCAAAGCGATGCCTTGTGTTTTAGAACGGATGCGAATGTACCCTGCTAGCTTTCCGTCGTTGTCTTCCTTCTTCTCTACTGACACGTTCACCAAAGCATCCTCACCAAACACACTGTTAATGACGATTCACAGGCAGAGAAAGTAGTAAAAAGATAGTGAGCAATTGGGTTTTTCGTGTAGACATAAATTGTACTGTTCTTTTGGACACAAAATTAAAAAGAAGGCAAAACAGATCGATCATCATTGAACATACCTTCTGGCGTACAGATTTGCAGCTAAAAATGTCGACTTGTCATCTGAAGGGCGATCAGTCAAGCATTTCATTTTTGTGGACTCGACTATATGATCCAAGAAATCGCTCAGTGACGTGATGCTAGTGGCAATAGCAACTTTGTTCTCCCATTCAAACTCTGCCCACATACTACGGAACATCTCGTCGCTACAGGTTGCTGGGCGGATGTAATCCATAATATCCATATGGATATCATTGAGGTTAATAAGTTTCTGTTGTTGCGTAGACATATCGGTGTAAACAATTGTTCCGAAGATGTGACCAGTTTCAGTGCTAGATACCTTGATCGATGCACGGATCGTTGTTTGGTCTAGAGGGCCCAGAGTGTGTGCTTGAGGTCGTTCAACGATTTTCATATCTCCCATGGTGGAAAGTTCCACGTTCAAATCACCAAGAGTATTGGAAGTACGATTGATTATAAGAATCTTGAGGACAATATCATAGTCATGAACTGTGACAGAAGCTTCTGCATAAACAGGATCTGCGAAGCCACTAAGAGGATAACAGTGAGACAATTCTTCCGCCAAGGTGTTCGGTTTCTCTGAGCCAGTAGCTCTGGCCAAATCAGATCCATCATCCAAATCTACATCGCCTGCATTGACAGCCATGCTCTTCAGCTGACGGAAGTGAATTAAATCATCTGCCTGAGTCAAAGACACTTCTACTTCTTTTTTCTTTTGCGGTTGCTCTTCCGCAATTTTCGCCAAATAGTTTGCCAATTGTTTCTTTCCATCTTCCATAAGAATTGGTTTGAGTAAGTCTCTCGTTTTTGCATCCAAAAGTACACGACAACACATGGAGCAACGATCTTGGCAATCCGAAGCCGAAGAACGTTGTGCCATGCTCACTGTTGCACCGCTTTCCGCCAGTTTACAAATAGCACAGATAATAAGTATAGTCTTCGCCGTGCGAGGCTTATCAACTGCTGGAAATTGCAAAACTAATTTAGTCAAGCATGACGCCAGCGTCTCGGCCACAAAAACGTCTCCATGGACAACGATCATTTTGCGCAGTTTTGGTGTTTTATCAGTGTCCTCTACAGTTTTCGCTTGTGCATATGATGTTTGCGTAGCATACGTTCCATCAGATAGAACAACATTCTTTGTGACAAGCTTGGGAGTTTCACTCTCGCCAGAAGTTTCTTCGGTGGGTTCTTCGATGACAAACGGAGTGGACCCTACTTCCTTAACAATTTCGTCAAAGGTATCTTGGGCGTCTTCTGGAGCAGTGAACTCTCCAAGGATCCAGAGAGTGACACACATCACTGGAGGGGAGGAAATATCTTCCAACGAGTCCAACAACTTGGGAACCAAGGTTTGACGAAGTGGAGCGTGTTCCTGAATAATAGCTCGTACAAAAGTGGCCACTTGCAACGAGGTACGGTCGGAGCTAGACAAGAGCTCCATCAAAATTCCAACAACAGATTCCGCTGTTTCGGGGAATTTTTTGGCGCAGTCGTGGATTGCGTCAACGAGCATGTGACGCACCGCCGAGCTTTTTTCGTTGTCGTCCTCTAATGACTTCTGTAATTCACGCTTCAGGGTGGTAACAACCGAAGAGACATTTCGAGCATTGATCGACTCCATCGCGATTTCAAGAACCTTCTGGCAAATATCTGGATTTGGACTTGAAAGAGCTCTCAAGATATCCATTAAGAGTTCTTGCACAATCTTACTGTGTTTGATTTGCAGGTTTTCCAAACGGTCCAAGACTATCAACTGGATGTTATTGTCGTTCTGGCCATTCAGGAGATTAGCGTAGGTGACTGCTGCGGCACGGACCGCTGTTGGGGCACTGGAAAGACTAACCAAAGTCCAGGCAGCTTCGTAGCTCACAGCTGCCGAGTTACTGGAGAGCATCTGAAACAGAACTCGGACGAACCGCGACTTTTGGTTTGGATCACGGCGACAGACCCTGCGCGTCAGTTCCAAAACTAGCAAGCAAAAGCCATCTCCGAATTGGGTGATACCCTCTTGAATATGCTGTCCAAGGAATTCAAAGGCAAATTCTTCATTCTCGTTGATGAGCATCAAAAACGCATTACGACGTGCAGCCATATCTGTTTCTGTAGCCAAAAACTGTGCAATGAGCTCTGCGCCGTCAGGGACCAAGTGATCGGCATGTAACTTGGAAATGTGAAAGATGCAAAGCGCGGCACTCTTTCGCACATACGAGTGCCTATGGGTCAGGCAAGATTTGATGGAAGGGATCAACGGACCTAAAATCTCTTCATCTTTGACCTTGCACAAGAACCGCAACATACTCCCGCGAACGTACTCGTTGGCATGGTTGAGATCATTCATCAAAGCATTGCACACTAGAATCATTTCTGGAAGGAGCTTGCGAGGCACTGCATTTCCTGCCGCTTGCTGCAATAATTCTTCCCCAGTTAGATCTTGGTACTTCGGAACGACTTCCCAATACAACATGGTCAATTTTTTTAGAGGTTTATCATCAGAGTTGATACAAAAGCGGATGACCTGCATCAAGATGCGGGGCATGAATTCACCGCCAAGCATTGCCATAATGGCTGCTTTCAGAGCAAGCTTCTTGACCTGGTTTATCAAATTTAATTGGCATAGTCCATGACGAAAGCGTAAAAATGAAACCATGGAAACAAAGAATCACGTGTTAGATAATCAATGCCTACTGGATTTACATGGTATAACCAAATCACACACTGAACGAATCGCCGTCACATGAAGCAACCCGAGCATCCCGATATCCCGTATTATTCCATATCAAAACCGTTTTACATAACATACATTATCATCGGAGCTCTCCAGATCCTTGGCAATTTCAGCCTCCGAGGGCAAGCCACCTGCCGTGACATCGGATGCCAGCGTGAATGTACAGTACGATTCAATGCTAGACGATGGCATCTTCTTTTTCGTATTTAGTTAATTTGATGGACCGATTGACTAGTAGTGCCACACTTGTATTGGTCGTCGTAGTTTTCAGTGATAAGAAATGCGGAGAAAGACACAATTAAATCCTTGGGTCTTAATTCCAGATACATTGTTACCGTAAAATGAAGAGAAAGCTGCGTACAAGTTGCACTAGGAAAATATTTTGTTCGCGAAAGCAAACCAGAAGGTACAGACTTAGTCTTTATACTAGGGTTGGGGTTAGGATAGACATGATGTCAATAATGTTACTCTCATAGCTACTAATATTTTTATGTAGGTGCTTCTAGTAATACACCAAGAGCACTATTCAAAGTGTAGCCACTTCTTGGTACTCAATGTCACTGTTTTAAAGAGTCAGGATTTGCAGCCGCTCAACAAGTGTTAGCATCTGACACCAGCCCATCTGAAGCCAGTCTCCCACTGATTCTCACATTTGGCTTGAATGTCTTGTTGTGTTGTGATAATGCAATATGATCTTCTTCATTCTGCTTTTGACGTAGACTAACTCAATTAGCCATGCGTTACTTTTATTTCAGAGGTGCTTAAGCCTATCATCGTTCTTCCTGAACATCGAGTTGTGTCATCCTCTCTATGACCAATGGTAGATTTTCTAAACATGTGACTCTCTCAGAGACGTATTGCTGTGCCTCTTCATTCATTAATTTCCTAATCTCTAGTTCTTCTTTCGTGGCTGTAGACCACGCGGGTTGTTGTTGAGATGGATCTCTCTTCGACGCAGTCTGGTTATATTCGTCACCCAGATCCACCCAAATAGATTTCGCTCCACACTTCGCGCTAGCTCCCACATCATTTGACAGATCATCTCCAATGTGTATCCAAAATGGTTTGGTTCCATCCATTGCTATATCCTTCCTCTTTTGGGACAATGTCCGGAACCGCTCCAGGGCAACCTTATAGATACCCTCGTCGGGTTTGCGCAACGGGAAAACATCGTCGTCTTCACCACTTACGCAGAAATCAAAAAACTGTCGTATCGAATTCATCTTGAGTGGACTACCTTTTCCGTTCGTTATTGCTCCAATGATTGCATCGGGATGATTCGTCTTCAATTGCTTCAGCATCGGCACAGTGTCTGGGTATAGATGAGTTTCCGCAGAGATGTGACGATGCTCCTCCCATACATCGTACGATCCGTATACAGTAGAATCACTTATATCATCCTCTGATAAATGTTTCTTTAAAACGCTTCGGATGGCTCTCTTCCGCAATTCGGTGTAGGTGATCGCCTTCCCAGCCAATGCCTTGCGTATATCTTTGGTTGCTTCGATATATTCCTCTTGGGTTGTTTTGCAGCCCAGAGATTCCAAGTGGCGAAAAAGCGCTTTATTAGCATCGGCAACGACTGGACCGACGGGGAAAATAGTATCGTCCAGGTCAAATGTAATGAAATCTAAACTGAGAGAGAAGTTTTCTCGCCGAGTTCCATGCTGAGAATTTTTAGATGATCTACGATTCGGATTGGGCACCAACGTGAAGCCATGTGTTTCTTCTGCCGTGTGCAATGCGACAAGCAATGAGAAATACAGAATGAAGATTGTTTTAATCATGGCGAACTGAGTTGTGTTTCATGATCCACTTCATATGTCTTATGCTCCTCATCTAACCCAATGGCGGCATTTGCATTTCTGTAAACGATGCGATACAATTGTTGTGGGAATCTCAGGAACGTTGTCAATCGTGGTTTTTGTGTGCTCTCTGCGCAGGGGGATGGGGGATCCCCCCCCCCCCCCCCCC